>Ga0190315_1000210_pt1 | contig 36225 bp, 36 predicted proteins | sample 48701101_MG_FD_161673 | JGI IMG/M metagenome (GOLD analysis project Ga0190315, IMG submission 161673) | Hydrothermal vent sediment bacterial communities from Southern Trench, Guaymas Basin, Mexico - 4870-11-0-1_MG | ecosystem: Environmental > Aquatic > Marine > Hydrothermal vents > Sediment ...
GTTGGATAAACCCTTATCCTTTTTGATTTGGTCAGCGTAACGTCTAAGTCCATGCATTTTACGGCTGAAGACATGTAAGATGCTAAGTAAATCTTTGGTAAGTTCTTGTTCGGGACTTGCCGTATCATCGTCGAGAACCAAGAGTTGTCCACCGTTTGCTTCGATAAGATATTTGAACAACTCGTATCCAAAACGGCAGAGCCTATCTCTGTGGGCGACAATAAGTGTGAGCTTATCTCCGCACAATAATCTGTCCAAAATGGTTTTAAGTCCTCTTCGCTTGTAGTTAAGCGCTGATCCAACGTCTTTAATAATTTCTGCGTCTGGAAATTGTTTTTGCATGTAAACGACTTGTCTTGCGAGATCATCTTTTTGCTTGGAGCTTGACACCCTACAGTAACACACTGTACTTGCTGGAGATTTTCCGCGGATATACGTCTGGACATTGTATAATCTTTGCCCTGCGTTATTTCGTATGTATTCAATTTTTCCACTATCCGCATATCTCCTTAGTGTGTTTGGATGTAAGCCAAGCAGTTTTGAAGCTTTTCTGCTTGGAACGTACATAGAATTCCTCCTTTTATTAACTCTATACTTTAATACAATAAGTTAATAAAAGGGAACAACTGTTAATATATCAACAACAGTTAGCTAGCCTTCTTTTGTTTTAGAATTCGGTTTGATTTTGTCCCATAATTCGTCTGGAATAATTAGATCAACTGTATATTGTTTGCCGCAGTTCTGGCATATGCAAGACATTAAAATTCTTTCCTTAATACTATACTAAATTTTCAGGCTTTGCGGTATCTGTTAGTTTTAATAAGTCAAAAACATTTTCGATTCTATTTATAACCGTTGAGTTTTCGCTTCCTGCAAACAACAATCCAACTAGTTTATTATCTTCTGTTAAAACAGCACTTCCACTATCTCCTCCGGCACACATTTTACCAGCCATAAGCTGGTCTTCAAATTTTGCTATTTTTCCTTCTCCGTATTGAACATTTACAGTAACATTTGTTTGTTCTATTACTCCATGTGTTAGTCCTGTTGTTCTGCCTGATTTTTTAATTTTCATGTCAAGTTGAGCACTAATTACTTCTTTTATTAATCCTATTTCCATTATTTCAGGGGTTACCATTTTCAGGTCAACGGGTCTAGCTATAGCGCAGTCTACAAGATTAGCTTTTTTACTCTGTAGTTTAATTGTGGAAAATCTGGTTTTACTTCCAATACATTTTGCTAGAAAATTACAAATATTTTTTATTAAATTTCCAATAGGACAAAGACTTTCAAGACCACCAATTTCAATATAAACAAAATCTTCTAAATTTGCTATATGGTCTTCTGGGTATTTGCCGTTATCATAAGCACCTGGTTGGATAATAGGATCACCAAGTTTTGCTTCATTTGAACAGGCTAATACGTGATTATTTGATAGTATAAGGATATCAGATTTGCGTTTGACTAGGCAGCCAAAAGTTCCTGCTGTAATATCAACATGTCCTATACTTGTTCCAGCGAGTGCAGGTCTATGTTTTTTTGTATGCATAGCTTTTATAATTCCAGTTTCAACAACGTCTGTTAAAACCCCATCGATAACCATTGGAATTCTATTTTTCTTTTTAATAAGATCAAGTGGTAGTTTTTTATCAACAGAAACAATAAGAGATTTAATATTACTTGTTATTCCGTCTTTTTTCTTAAACCCAAGTCCTATAGCCTGAACCCCAGTTTTTTTAAACAGTTTCTTTTCGTTGGCTTTAAGTATTTTTTTCATTTTTCATATTCCTAATTTAAAAATTTTTGTTTTGAGTATTTTTGTAATCTTGTTTTCTATAATTAATTAGGTAAGTTTATGAAATATTAGTAGTGTGGTATGAAATTTGCATTTATAAAAAACCAGAATGATAAGGTTTTTATTTTTAGATGAAAAAAGCTTAGCAGGTGGTTAAAAAATGGAATATATATTAAGCGAATATGATACTATTTTAGTTAATGAGGTGAAAGCTTTAGGCGGTTTTTATAACGCTCATGCCCATTTAGACAGGTGTAATACTTTAAATAGAAAGTATTTGAAAAATGTTGGGGTTGATCCTATAAAGGGGGCGTCATTGCCTTTAAGGGCAAAACAGAATTTAACTGGGGAGTTACATAAAGGCGAGGCTTATACTAAAGAAAATTTAAAACAGAGAATGAAAGAGTCGTTAGAAAGCCAAAATAAAATGCTTACAACTAAGGTAGATACTATGGTTGATTGTACTCCCGATTTAGTTGAAATGGGATTATCCATAGTAGATATTGCCTTAGAATTAAAAGAAGAACTAAAAAATAAGATTGACATAAAAATAGGAGCTCATCCAATATTTGGGTTTAAAAAAAATACAGGTAGGTGGGAAGCATATGAAGAGGCTGCTAGAAGGTGTGATTTTCTTGGAGGTTTGCCGGAAAAAGATGAACCAGTCACAAGAGGGCGTATAGGTTTTAAAAATCACATTAAAAAAGTTTTAATGTTAGGCCAAGAATTGCATAAACCGGTGCAAATACATGTTGACCAGAGTAATAACCCTAATGAAAATCATACAGAGTTGTTAATTCAAGCAGTAGAGTGGGTAGGTGCTCCTAAAATTGAAGGTGTTAAAGGCCCAACAGTTTGGGCAATTCATAGTATATCGCCTAGTACTTATTCTGAAAAAAGATTTAATAGAATGTTAGACGGCTTGTTAAAAAATAATATTGGTATAATTTGTTGTCCTTCTGCTGCATTAAGTATGAGACAACTTCGGCCTATAGTAACACCTACTTACAATTCTATATGTAGGGTGTTAGAAATGCTTGAGGCTGGAATACAAGTGAGGATAGGAACAGATAATATTTGCGATGTTTTTGTACCGAGCTGTGATGGGTGTATGCTTACTGAAATAAAAATTTTAAGTAATGCTATAAGGTTTTATATAATTAGTGTGTTATCAAAAATAGCGGCAGGAGTAAAACTAAATAACATGGATCGAGAGATGATTAAGAGAAGTTTATTGGCAGATCAGGAAGTGTTTAATTTACTTTAGGAGAAAAAAAAATGTCAAAAAAGGAAACTCCTTCTCAAGCAGTAAAAAGGTTTTGTAGACAATGTTGTTGTGGAATAAGACACGAAGTTGTTAATTGTACTGGGGATAAACCAATTATGGGTGGTTTATATTCTAAATGCCCTTTTTATGAATATAGATTAGGTAAAGGAAGAGTTAGTGTAAAAACTATACGTAAGCATTGTTTAATGTGTATGGGCGGTTCGAAAATAGCTGTTAAAGAGTGTACATCAGAAAAATGTCCGCTGTATCCCTTTCGTTTTGGAACTAACCCTAATTATGGAAAAATTGACAGAAAAAGAAAAAGCAGAATTGCCAAAAAGATGCGTCTTTCAAAGATGGGTTTAGAAAGTAAGCAGAAAATTTTAAATTAGAAAGGAGGGTACTGTGCAGCCGAAAGTAAAATGTCCAAAATGTGGTTGTATTTTTGAACTCTCAAAACAAATTATTTTAGATTTTGAAAATGATTTTAAAGAAAAATTTGAAATTGAAAAAATAGAATTAGAAAGAGAACTTGAGAATAAAATAAAAACAAAGTTGAAGATAGAGGCTGAGGAAGCACAACGTTTAAAGCTTTTAGAGAAAGAAAAAGTTATTCAAGATCAAAAAGATAAACTTGTTGAAATGCAGCGTAAACTTGAACAAGGTTCTCAGCAAATACAGGGCGAAGTTTTTGAATTAGATGTAGAAAATAAATTAAAAATTAAGTATCCTCAAGATAATATATTAGAAGTGCCGAAGGGGGTTAAGGGGGCAGATATAATACAAGTTGTTAAAAATGAGATGTTACAACAGTGTGGTAAGATTATAATTGAAGTCAAAAATGTTAAAGTGTTTACAAAAAAATTTGTAGATAAAATAAAAGACGATAAAAGAGAAGCTGGTGCCGATATAGCAATAATATTAACTACAGTGTTACCTGCTGATGTAAAATATTTTACTATGGTTGACAGCATTATTATATGTGATTATACTGCTTTTTTTAATCTTATAGAACTTTTTAGAAATAAATTAATAGATATATATAGATTAAAGGTTTCCAATCAAAATAGGGCGAATAAAGTAGACATATTATATGATTATATTACGAACCCAAAATTTTTTGAAAAAATAAAAACTCTTTATGATTTATATACTAATATGAGAGCAAGTTTAGATTCTGAACGCAACTCAAGTCGTAGGCATTGGAACAAAAGAGAGGTTGAATTAGAAATTTTAATTAATAATGTTAATGATATTTGGTCTGGTTTAAATGCAATTACTAATACTTTTCCTGAGATAAGTTAAAAAGAATTTTGGTATATTTTTTGCTTGTTAATACACAAAAAAAGTTTACCAAAAATCGCCGTAAAAAAACTAAGGTATTTTAGTTCTTGGAATATTTCATAAACAAAACTGATTGTTGCGTGTTTCTGAAAATATTCACATTACTATAAGAAAGGAGAATAGTGCGTTTGTTAACAGAGATTGACAAAAAAAGCACAGTAAGAAATGTATGAAAATTTTTCATAGTATTGATGACGCAATAACATCTTTTGATAATAAAGAAAAAATTTTTATGAATAGTTTTTGTCCTTTTAATAAAGAGAGAAGGTTGTGTGGAAATTGGTGTGCTCTTTTTTATTATTATAAAGGTAATGATAAAGAATCTCCTTATGTAATTTTAGGATGTAAAGGAACTGATAAACACTTGTATTTATAGTAATTTTATGTAATAATAAAAAAAATAATATAGTGACTGTATTTATTGTAGATAATGATTTTTTTAAAGAAAAATTGTAAAATAGGATATTGAGTGAATATTGAACTTAAAAGGCTATCCAGACCTTTAAAGAATATTAAAGTTATACATGTTAGCTCTACTCGTCAGGGTGGCGGCGTTGCAGAGATGCTACATTTTCTTATTCCTGCGCTTAATGGTTTGGGATTAAAAGTGGAGTGGTTTGTTCCTAAATTTACACAGGAATTTTTTGCTATAACTAAAAAATTTCATAATATGCTTCAAGGTTTGGAACAAAATATAACTTTAGATGAGCTTGGTTATTATCTTGATACTGTAAAAAAAGTTAGGGTTCCTAAAGCAGATCTTTATATAGTTCATGATCCGCAGGTATTACCTATAAATGTTGATGGTCCAAAAGTTTGGAGATGCCATATTCAGACTACAGGATATAATAAACCTTTAATGAATATTTTATTGCCATATATTAATACTTATAATGGTGCTATTTGGACAGATAATTCTTTTGTTCCAGAAGAAGTGAATATTCCTGTGTATACAGTTTCTCCATGTATAGATCCAAGAAATGTTAAAAATCAGATACATACTGGAAAATACGCTCAATATCAATTGGAGCTTCCACCAAACGTTCCAATTATTTCATCGGTTAGTCGTTTTGATTTACATAAGAATCAAAAAACAACGATTGAAGCTTTTAATAAATTAAACAACACGTCAGCCCATTTAGTTGTATTGGGAAATTTTGCTGTAGATGATCCAGAGGGGGGTCGAGTTTATTCACAATTAAGGGAATTTCGTACAGATAATATACATGTTAGGGCAATAGATGATGCTCGTTTGGTTGGGTCTCTTAATGCTGTTTCAGATGTGTTTGTTCACGTGTCTGTTAAAGAAGGTTTTGGTTTAGTTGTTTCTGAGGCAATGATACAAGGTACTCCTGTTATAGGATCTAATGTTGGTGGTATACCTAAGCAGGTGTTACATGGGTATACCGGTTGGTTAGTTGATCCGTATGATGTAGAAAAGATAGCATTTTATATGGACTATGCCTTGTCGCATTCTAGTGATATTAAAAATATTGGAAGGCAGTGTAGAGAATGGGTTATGAAAAATTTTGTTATTGAAAATCTTATAAAGGATCATTTAATGATATATCAAATGTTTGATAGAAGATAAGGAGTATAATTATGAGAAATTTTATTTTATGTTTTTTTTGTAGTTTGTTTTTGTGTTTTTCTGTTGTAGGGTGTTCTAACACTATTGAGAACATTCCAGCTGTTACAGCTGCTGGTACTACTGCTTATACTGATTACGATGTTGTTGTTGGTATTATAGAAGAAAATCTTGATATATTTAGTCCAAGAGAGCTTGTGCAGTTAAAAAGAGCTAATGACCGACTGCTAACTGTTAGAACTAAAATTAATGTTATGTTAAGTAAAAAACATGGTGAGGTTGTTGAACTTGTTACAGAACTTCCAACACTTCTTCCTCTTTATAGTGAGGCAAAAGAAGCATATCTTATTGCACATAATATCATAATAAGTAGAATAGATGAATTTTCAAGACAAGAACAAATAATTCTTTATAATTATCAAGCAACTTGTGAAAGATTAGATAATACTATTACTGAGTCTTTAACAAGCGAAGATGGAACTGATAACACGCAAATGGTAAAAGATATAGTATCTTTTGTTTTGTTAGTTGGAAAAGTTATTTTACCATTATTGGTTGTTTAATTTTAGAATTGTTTATTTATTGTTGTAATTTATTGCTAACACTTGTTCCCAAAATGGGATCAACAATAGTATCGATGATGCTTGTAATGTTTTGTTTGGTTTTTTTTGCGAGTGTTCTTATTATTTTAAGAAAGGAGAATGGTGCATTTGTTAATGTAAGTTAACAAAAAAGCATCGGTATTAGTAATAGTTTCAATGCATGATTTATATACTAGGAATAGTTTGCATAAGAGTAGTACGGTTTTTCCAGATGTTGATTTAAATATTAAAAAAGCTATGCTTTCTAAATATAAATTGAATGCGTCGTTTGTACTTTCGTCTGGTAGAAGTACGGATCATTACTTTGATATTAAATCTTTATTATTGGATAATACGGATTGGTCTATAATAAAAGATATTTTAATTAAAGATTTAAAAAGTAAATTTCCAGGAGTAGTTTATGTTGCTGGATCAGGTGTCGGTGGTATTCTGTTTGCTATGAGAATTGCGAGTTGTTTGGAATTTAATATATCTCCAATCATTGTGAGAGACTCAATGAAAACATATGGTTTGTTAAAACAGGTTGAAGGTAAATATTTTCACGGTAGTCCAAGAACAGTAATTGTTGATGATGTTGTTACTACTGGAAATAGTTTTATAAAAGTTAAAAAAATTTTAAGAGGCGTTGGTATAAAAGTTTTAGGAAATTATGCGTTTCTTAAAAGAAAAGAAAGTAATTTTAAATGCGAGTCGTTTATATCTGAATGGTAAAAAAAAGAAAGTATTAAAAATGAATATTATTTCAACACAACATACATTATCTACAAAGTCTTTAGAGATATTTATATCTGGATGTTTACCTCCTCATTGTAAAGGGTGCTGTAATCCAGAACTTTGGGAGTTTGGTAAGGATAATAATTATTTAGATGAATTTAAAAAAATTAAAACAAAGATAAAGGAATTTGATACTCTTATAGATAACGTAATTTTAGTAGGTGGGTCGCCATTAGATCAAAATCATATAGAGCTTGTAGATTTATTACAAAAGTTAAGACTTTTAAATAAAAAAATATTTTTATTTACAAAATATGATTTTAGCAGGGTTCCAAGCTATATTAAAATTTTGTGTGATTATATAAAATGTGGAAGATATATCCCATCTTTAAAAACGGATAATAATATTCAATATGGAATAAAATTAGCAACTTCAAATCAAAAAATATATAAAATAGATGATTTTTTTTATTAATATTTATAGAGCGTTTAGATGTTAACGTGAATTGCTGAATTAAACGTAGTTTAAAAAAAAACTATAACCGTTGATTAGAGTGAATTATTTTGGAGTTAAACATTATGAATATATTTTTTTCTTATGATAATGATTTTTGTGAATTGATGAGTTCTCTTGAAAAAAAATATGGAAAAAAGTTGTTTGAACTAGATGGTATAGGAAAAAAACAATTAGATATAAACGATTTTAGTAAACAGTTTTTTACTAATAGAACTACAACTGCGGATGTTTCTATAGATGCCAATTCGAATATAACGCAGTCAGATATTATAACATATAATGTAGAATTACCAAAACCTTTTTTTAGATTAAATGCTTATTTTATTCTTTGGAAAAAATTAAAACAACTATATGGCCAAGAAGAGGCGAATAGAATAATAGAAATGCAGCTTAGTGGAGATGTTTATATTAATGATTTTCACGGATTACAGGCCCCGTATTGTTTTAATTATTCTACATATGATATAGCTTTGTTGGGACTTCCTTTTATAACAAAAATAAAAAGTATTCCTCCAAAACATTTATATTCGTTTAAATCACAATTAGAACAGTTTGTTGTATATGCTTCAAATTCTACATTAGGGGCGTGTTTGTATAAAAATCAAGAACTTATAGTAAAAGAAAATAATATAATAAAAGTAATTAAAGTAAAAGATTTTGTATCTAAATATGATTTGAATAATAAGTTTGTTTTTAATTTACAAGAATGGGAAAACTCTGACAATATAAATAATGTAAAAATATGGGAAAATGGTAAATTTGTAGAACTAAAAAGAGTTTTTAGGCGAAGATATAATAGAAATATTTATAAGATAGAAACACATTCTGGAAAGAAGTGTTTTGTTTCAGAAGATCATGTATTTAAAGTTTTATTTAGGGGAAGAGAATTAGAGATAAAAGCTAAAGATTTAAGGATATATGATACTGTATTTAATACTTTTATTTCAAAGTTGCCTATAGATAAAAACAGTTTTGATTATCAAATGGGACAATTTATAGGTATAGTAAATGGAGATGGTTATATAGGTAAGAAAGAAGTAATAAGTATTTCTATAAATTATAAAGAAAAATTTATAATTGATTTTTTAGATAACTTTTTATCTATATATTTTAATATGAAAGGAAAATTACTAAAAGGTAATAAATGTTATCAATATAATATATATTCAACTAAATTTAGAAATAAAATAATAAATATGTATTTTAAAGGAAGTATTATAGGAAAAAATAAGTATGCATATGTTGATGAAGAATCTATTGAATTTAAACTTGGTTATATAGATGGTTTATTGGTGACTGATGGTAGTTATAAAGATGGTCATACATTGTCTTTGATTAGCGAGAAAACTATAGAAAATGTTATAAATATTTTATATAGTATTGGGTTTAAAAAATTAAATATTCACAAGTATGATGATATACGTACAAATACTCGTTGTACTAGTTATATAATTAAGATACCAGTTAAAATAAATGATTATCTAAATTTGACTTTGATAAAAAGAAAAAATGCTATAAAAAATAATAATAGTAATAAAACTAAAGAAATATTTTATACAGGGTTGCATGCTTATTATAATGCTAATAATAACAAAATAGCAAGGAATATAGTAACAACAGGGAATATTACGCATAAACGAAAAAGTTTATATAGAAGTTTGACTACTGATGTAATAGTAAATATAGAGATTATCCCAAACGATGATGATTATGTTTATGAAGTAGAGACAAGTACGCATTGGTATTCTGCGGGTGGTATTTTAACTCATAACTGTGGTCTTGCGGATGTGTTTATTACAACAAGTTACTATATAGATAAAATGATAAGAACGGGGGTAGATGCAAAATTTAAATTAAACAATGAAGAAGATGTTTGGACATATGTAAAAGAAAATATAGTATCTTTAATTTATACTTTAAATCAGCCATTTAGAGGTGGCCATCAGTGTGTAACAGAGGATACTGAAATTTTAACTGTTGGTGGTTTTAAAAAATATAACGAATTATCTGTAGGTGAAAATATTTATACTTGGAACAATGGTGTATTAAACATTCAACCAATTCAAAAATTAAATATTTATGACTATGATGGGATTATGCATGAATATAAAGGAAGAGATACTATACAAATTGTTACACCAGGACATAATGTATTACATAAAAAAAACAATTCGTCAAAATATATATTAACAAAGTCTTCTAAGTTAGTGGATAAAAAAACACCGTTAAACTATCCAGTAGCAATGTTAGAAGATAACAGAAAAGATTATGACATTTCAGATAGTATGCTTCAACTTTTAACTTTTATTTTAACAGATGGTATTTTAGATTTGGATAATACGCGCGGGGAACGAGGAAGAATACAAATATTTAAATCACCAAAACGATGGGGTAATAAACAACTTATAAATGTTTTAAATAAAAATAATATAGTTTATACTGTGTCAGTTAGAAAGTCAAATTTTGGTGGAATAGTAAACGTTTATAATATATCAACGAATAGTTCTCAAAAATTATTAAAACTTATAAATAGAACAAAAAAAGAATTACCTAAATGGTTTTTTAAATTAAGCAGAAGACAAGCAAAAATAGTAATAGACACTTGGGCAAAACTAGGCGGTAATATAGGTGAAAATAATTATAATAGACAAAAATTACAATGTGATAATTATTTAATAGCAGATCAGATTCAACACCTTTGTTTTTTATCTGGGAAAGGAAGTAGTATAGAATCCCGTACAATATCTAATAATAAACAAGAAATAATATACGTAAAACCTTATAGTAGAACAAATAAAAGTGCTTCTATAAAAAATAAAATACACTATAAAGGTAAGGTGTTTTGTCCAACAACTGAAGATGGAGTAGTAGTATTTCGTAAGAATGGTAAAATATTTATTTCAGGAAATAGTGCATTTACAAATATATCTATTTTTGATGATAATTTTTTAAATGAGTTAGTTCCAGAATATAAATTTATAAACGAAAAAGGAGAACAGGTTATTCCAAAGTTTGAAACAGTTAAAAAAACACAAGAGATATTTTTAGATGTTATGAACGAAGAGCTTACTAGGACGCCTGTTACTTTTCCAGTTACTACAGCATGTATATCTGTTGATGAAGATAATAATCCAAAAGACCAAAAGTTTATTAAAATGATAGCTGAAAAAAATAAACAATTTGGTTTTATTAATATCTACTGTGGGAAAACAAGTACTTTAAGTTCTTGCTGTAGACTCAGATCAGATGCTGATAATGAATACTTCAATGCTTTTGGTTCAGGTAGTGTGAAAATTGGTTCGCTTGGAGTTGTTACGACAAACCTTCCAAGACTTGCTATTAAATCAAAAACAAAAGAAAAATTTTTAGAAAATTTAAGAGAATTAGTAATAGATGTTGCACGTATAAATAATGCTAAACGTCATATAATAAAAAAACGAATAGAGGTTGGGGTTTCTCCTTTATATAGTTTAGGTTTTATGTCTATAGATAAACAGTATTCGACATTTGGTATTACTGGTTTGAACGAAGCGATAGAGCTGTTAGGGTATGATATATTAGAACAAGATGGACAACAGCTCGTATTGGATATGCTTGAAATAATTAATAAAACAAATGATAAATTACAAAAACAGTATAATGCTCCACATAATTGTGAACAGGTACCGGCTGAAAATAGCGGAATAAAACTATCTAAAAAAGATAAATTACTTAAATATACAGAAGATTCTTTATTTTATAGTAATCAGTTTATTCCACTTATTAAAAACGCAGATATGTTAGATAGAATAAAATTACAAGGAATGTTTGATTCTAAGTTCAGTGGCGGGGCTATTCTTCATTTAAACATAGAAGAACAAATAGTTGATACACAAAAAATAATTGATTTAATAAATATTTGTGCAAAAATGGGTGTGGTTTATTGGGCAGTTAATTATAATTTACAAATGTGTGAAGCTAATCATATGTCTGTAGGTGCGAATGGAAAATGTCCTGTTTGTGGTAAACCTATAAAGGAAAATTTTACAAGGGTGGTTGGATTTCTTACTAATATTAAAAATTGGAATTCAGTGAGAAGAAATGTAGATTATCCAAATAGGCAGTTTTATAAAAATATATAAGTTTTTGATATTGGCATAAATTTTGCATTAAATATATATATAAAATAGAAACATCTGTAATATTTTGTTAAGTGTTTTTTTTTGTAGATGCTCCTATTATTTTAAAAAAAGGAGGGTGGTGCATTTATTAATATTGGATAATAAAATAGCACCCATTTTATAATTATGGATTTTAATGTAGATGATTTTGTTAAAGTAGATAGCTCTGTGATTGAAAAATATCATAAAAAATTGATAAAAAACTTTAATAAACGCGGGTGGGCTCTTTACAATGCCGGAGTACTTGAGGACAAGTCTTATCGTTTTTTATCTGAGAAAGAGTTAGAAGCTTGTGTTTCAGCGGGTAGTGAAAAGACATTCATTGATCCTGGGTTTATTTATTCTTTGCTTCCGTATGTTGAAGATGACTCAAATTGGCTTGTTGTGAGAAAAGCAATGGAAGAATGTGTTGCCTCTGGTCGTTATCCATTTTGGGTTGACCTTTATACTTATGAGGAAGAAGGACAACAATATGTAAAATCAAAAGGTGTGTATCTTATTGATTCTGTTGTTTTTTGTGAAGATAATACTTGGGAGTTTGTTATAGATTATGTTTTAATGACGCAATTAGGGATTGTTACAGAAAATAATAATAATATATCTTTAGGTTTAATGCATGTATATAAAATTCTTAAACAAGTTATGAAAAGAGTTAGATAGAGGATAATTAGCTGGAAAATATACGGAAATTTGTTGTGGTTTATGTAGGTTTTATATTAGCTTTTATAGCGTTATTTGGTATATCACTTTCGTCTGTGTTAGAGAAAGCTTTAATAAGTAATAGTTTGAATCCTATAGTTTTAGTTGCTGCTGTTAATTTAGTTAGCGGTGTTGCTTTATGTTCTGTTGTATGTTTATTAAAATTTTTTAGTGTAGGTTTTTTAGGAAATATTAGTTTTAAACACAATTTTGACAGACTGTTATCAAATGATAATTTTTTGATATTTTTTTTAATATTGTGTTTAATATGTATGATGACGAGGGTGTGTATATTTTCTAGTTTAAAATTTATAACACCCTTTAAATTAAATGTAATTTTAGGCATGATGCCAGTTACTGTTTTATTGTTATCATCTTTTGTTAGGTTTGATGTTATAAGTATTAAAACTGTAGTTTCTCTTATATTATTTTTGCTTGCAGTTGCAATACAAATATTTTTATAATGTTTTTTTTTAATTTTTTGTAGGAGAAATGTTATGGAGGAAGACAGATCAACTATATCCATGCCAATAATAACGCCGGTTAAATATTTAGCTGGAGGTTGTAATCCCTTTAAGCGGTTGTGGTATTGGATGACATATACACGGCATTGGCGTATTATGAGTGATTGGTATTATATATTACCTAATGGTGTTAAAGTAAAAATACCTTCTGGGTTTATTTTTGATGGGGCTAGTGTTCCTAGATTTTTTAGAAATTTATTGTCTCCAACCGGTATTTTATTTTTGGCGGCTATTTTACATGATTATGCATATAAATATGACAAACTTGTTGGTGTAAATGCTGATGGAACTTTATTTGATTATATGCCTAATGCTGGAAGGGCTTTTTGGGATAAAATTTTTAAAGAAGTTGCTGATGCTACAAATGGTATGATTTATATAAATAAAGTCGCTTGGTTTGTTTTACGTGTAGGGGGATTCGTGGCATGGAATCGGCATAGAAAGATTATCGAAATTTGTAGTAAAAATTAGAGTATTTTAGTCTTTGGAATATGTTATCCACAAAAGTTTACTTTGATTTCTTATAGGTATAAATTTTGGTTCGGGGCTAAGTGAAAGTTTATAAGAAGTGCTAGATATTTTGTTTTTAGTTACTTTTGAAGAACCATAAGAAGATATAATTTTAGTTTCAAAATAAGGCATATCACTACAATTAAGAGGATCGTATTGTTTTCTTGTCATCGGGTTTCTATATATTGCTGTTGTGTTAAAAAACTTATTAACTTTTATTGATATTTCGTGTATATTGTCTACTATTTTTGCACTAGAGGTGGTTATTACTTGACTTGTTTTAGAAAAGGAAAGTTCTGACATAGCATTTAATAAATAATTTAAATATAATTTATCAAAATTAAGAAATTTTCTTGGGATGTGTTTATCTTTTCCCGATCTAAATTGTAATAAAAAATCGTATAAGTCTTTATTATAGGTATTAAGCAAGAGGCCTTTATTATTTATTGATATAAAATTTTTTATTTTTAATAGGTTTAATGTTTCTGCTATAATTTTTAGTTTATTTTTTTTGTTTTTGAATGAAGTAATATTTTTTTCTTTCAATTCCCCGCATTTAATAAAGTATCCTATTAGTTTTAAAATTAAACAGGTATCAAACATAGATTCTTTGTGTATTATTGGGTTTAATTTATAGCCAGAGTAATCATATTTTGGTAATGATAAAATGTTTGTGTTTTTAATATTTTTTACTTTTTTTATTTTTTTGTTTTTTGTAAGAAGCTTTGTTTCAGGAGATAGCGGTGAGTGGTTTATTATATAAACATGTTTTAATTTATTATTAGGTTTGATATTAAGAATAGTTGATAATATTAGCTTGTTGTTTACTATTCCATATATTTTTTGTCCAATGAATAAATTTTGAATAGTATTCCAACCGTTATCAGTTAATATATATGAGTGTTTTAGTATCATTATATTTCTGTTTTTAGTATAGAAAGTTTAAATAATATAGATAATTGAAATTTTTTCGGCGGTTGTAAATAAATATTATAAAAAAGAGTGAGGGACATCATGGCTGATTGGTATGTAGATTTTACTTTACCTTCTAATGGGACAGGGACAACGTATTCTGGTGCTTGGAATGTATTTACGGCTACTGAGGGTGCTAATGTAAATGATGGAGATTCTATATGGTTTAGAAGAAATGATCCTGGCAATGACCAAAAATTGATAACAATTAAGGCTGGAGATATTAAGTATATAGGTTGGCCTAAAGAAGGTGATGATCTTTATGATGTTAGGCCGTCTGATCCAAGGGCTTTGTGGGATGCAGACTCTTCAAATTATGTTTATCAAAGACGTAGTATTGGTGATGGGACTGTTCATGCTTTGAAGTCAGATAATACTTTTTATAGGTGGTATTTTTATAATTATTATAGTAGTAACAACTATCAAAGGACAATAGAAATAATATCTGAAAGTAATGTTAGTGTTTATCATTCTTATATATATATTTATAAGACTTCTAGTATTAATAATGATTATTCTAAGGTTTTAAGAGTAGAAAATAGTGATAATATATATTTTAAAGATACAACCATTAGGGGTGCTGCATCGGCTAGGTATATTTATAATCAGTTATTTAAATTATATAATTCAATTATAACTTTTGACGACTGTATATTTAGGACACAATCAAACACTGATGCTTCTGAAACTCATGCGGATAGTATTAATGAGGTGTCTTATATAAACAACTCTACTTTATATTTTAATAATTGTGTTTTTAATAGTTATGTTTTAAGGAATTATACCTCTAATACGACATCAAAGGCTTATTGTTGTATTGCATATAATAGTACTTTTCATTTTAATAATACGCGTTTGGAGCATAATAGGACTGATACTGTTAGTAATAATATTTTTAGTATGAGTCCACATTATTGGTTTTATTTGAGTAATTGTACTGTAAATCTTATTAATAATTGTAGATACCGTGCTTGGTGTGATATGGTAGCTGGTTTTTTTGTTACTGACGGTAGTAATATTAATTGCTCGGATTTTCAAGTAGATACAGAAAGTTCTTCTGTTAACCAGAATGTGATTTTTGATTTGTGGGATATAGGTAATGTTACTATTAGTGGTGTTTCTGGGTCTGTTAATTATTATACTAATGTAGAAAATAAAAATTATTTTATTGGCCTTAATAATTCAACATCTTTTGAGTATTTTACAGATAAGATAAGTATAACGGACGTTTCCACGTATGTTGGTGATGTTATTGAAAAACTTAGATATAATCAGGCTGATAACCAAATAATTAATATTAGTGATGATACTACGTTTAGAGATTTTAGTGTTTTTTTTGGAACTCCAAGGGAACTTAATATAGATAATTCTGAAATAGGTGGGATTGGTTTATATTACAGATCGTATAATACTAGTTGTGCTTGGTATGGTTCTTATTATAGTTATAAGAATTTAAAAGTTATCAATTCGACAATAACGAAGTATAATGCTTTATATTTGTCTTCATCTTATGTCAATCCAAGTGTAGATGCTATAATTTATAATTGTGAAAGTTTAGGAAATAATCAACTTTTTGATGATAATTCAGGCAGTTCTTGTAAGGTTAATCTTAAAATATTGAGGAATAGGGGTTTTTCTTCTGTTGGGTCTCTTGGTTGTTATTCTAATAAAATTATTAGTTCGTCTTTTAATATGGGTGAGCTAAATACTTATAAGTATTTTTATGAAGGTTATATTTCAAACAGTGAAATTTATCGTACAAATGGAGCAAATTATTCGATAAAAGCTTTTAAAGAAACATCGAATGGTTCTTTATGTATTTCTGAGCTTGGGGCTGAAACTATTTGGATTAGGTTGCCTGCTGAAGGCACTTATATGATAACTGCTTATATGTTGTATACTTGTACTTCTTGTACTTTACTTCTGTCTGATGTTTACTTTGAGGTAGATTATTTTGACAGTTCTGGTTTTTCTCATCGTATAGTAAGTGATAGTCTGGTTAATGATACGACAAGTTCTTGGTCAGGAAGTGGAACTAAAATAAAACTTACATGTTCTGTTACTGTTTCTTCTGCTCAATTTTGTCCTGTAAGATTTTATATTCCAGGGTATTATGAGAATTTATTTGTTTATATTGATCCAAAGGTTGATGTTACTGAGGTGTAGATAGAGGGGATAGTATATGGCAGATATAATAACATATCCTTTATACTATACACCATATTATTCACCAAGCAGTGGTATTGTTAATTTAGATGGTTTTATTTTTCATACTACTACCAGTGGTGACAATTATTATTTCCCATTATTTATACAGTATCCGTTTAATTTAACAAGGTTATATTATAAGAGCACGGCAGATAGGATAGAGCCGGTTGATATTGATAGACCTTTTTTAACAGGTTTGTTATATTTACCTATAGATGTTACTGAAACATATACAACATCTGGTGTTTTGACTTTAGGATTTAATTATAGTAATAATGTTTGCTTTATTCCTTGTTTAAATGATATACCATTAAATATAGGAACAAATATTTTAGATATATGTTATGATGGTTGTTATATTTTAGTTTGTACAAATTCCGGTGTTGAGTGTTTAAATAGTAGAACATTCGAATCTATATGGTATTTTAATACTACAATTGTTCAATCGACTTGTTCTAATCAGGAAATAGTGTGTTTTGGTACAGTATGTAGTGGTGTTTATTATAATGATTTTCCAAGAGCTATAGAAAATCTTGGAAATTTTTTGGCGGGCTGTAAAAAAGTAGATAATTTAACATCTAGCGGTATTGTAGATATATGTACAACATCTAACGGGTTTTTTGTTGGCGGTGAAAGTGGTGTAGATATTTTAACAGCAAGTAGTGAATTAGATTTAGAAGTAACTTGTCAATTAACTTGCTCAGGTATTAATAGTGTAGCATATTCTGTAGATACTGGGACTTATTATTGGTCTACGGCAAATACAGCGTATTGTGCTGATACTTGTGTGAAAGTATAGGAGAATTTTATGTCTTTACTTGGATGGGATGATACAAAAAAATTAAAATTAACTATAGATAGTAGTAAAGTTGATGAAGATTTAACAGATTTTCCTGTTCTTATAACGTTATCTTCTGGTTGTGGTATAAGTGGTTTTGATGCTAGTTGTGTGTTTGACGAGGTTTATGCGTATCCGTACGAGGTTTGTGATGATTTTACTGGTGCTGATGGGTGTTTGCCTGATACTAATTTATGGAGAACTGTAAATTCATCATATATTGATATTTATAATAATAAATTAAGATTTGCTGATAATAATAATTTTAGTTGTGTTGATTCTGAATTTAGTTTATCTGGTGATTTTAATATACAAGTAGATTTTGAATTAATAAATGGCCCAAGTACTAATAGTTGGTCTGCTGGGTTAGTGGTTTATTTTAATAACAATTTTGATAAATTTATAGTTAGAAGAGCATATTGTGGTGCTCATTGTTATTGGGCACTTGAATGTATAAACGGTGTTTGGAATGACATTGGTTCTAAGTATAATAGTACAGATACTTCTGGTAAACTATGTATAACAAGGATTGGAAATATTTTTACTGGTTATTTCTTGCTTGATGGTTATTGGTATAAACTTGGTAGTAAAACTTATGATATTGCTCAAAAAGATGTTAGATTTGTTAGATTAGAGCATGGTCCTTGGGATAATAATCCTTCTTTTTCTTTTTATTTTGATAATTTTAAAGTAAATAATGGTACGCCATATTTTCCATCTCGTTTAGCAATTACTGCCACCGTTTCTGGTGTAGAAACCCAATGTTATTCAGAAATAGAAAGATGGGAACAAGAAAATAATAAAGCAATTTTGTGGACAAAGATCCCTACTGTTATTTCTGGTAGTTATACTATGTTGGATTTATATTATGACAAATCTCATTTGAATAATTGGGACTATGTTGATTTTGTCGGAACTTCAGCGGGTAAAGCAGTATGGGATTCTAATTTTATAGGAGTTTATCATTTTGAAGATTTGAGTGGAAATGTTAAAGATTCTACTTCAAACATGAATCACGGAACTGCTCATGGTTTATCAATAACAGAGCGCAGTGTTAGTGGCCTTATTGGGAATGCTTTTGATTTTAATGGATCAGAGTATATTGAATTACCAGATAATAATGATTTTAAACCTGATTATGTAACAATAGAAGCAATTTGTAGAACTGATTCAGGAAATCCAGATTGGGCACGAATATTTGATAGGTACCATCATCCTGATTATGGATATGCCCTTATTATTACTAATGAAGGTAAAGCACGATTTCACCCGAGAATTACAGGCAATGTATATAGTGATGCGGATACTGCTGCTGTTGTTGAGGGGGATGGGGATTGGCATTATTTAGCAGGAAGTTATGGAAGTACAAAAACAAAGATGTATGATGGTGGTAATTGTGATGAGATTGAAATTACAAGTTCTGGAGTAATTATTCACGAAGTTACACAAGAACCACGAATAGGGGATGGTGTTTATGACTCTAGTTATTTAGGTCAAATATGTGAAATAAGAGTTTCAAATATCGCTCGTTCTGCTTCATGGATCAAAGCAACCTATCATTCAAATTGGGATACATTATTAACATATAGTGATGAGGAAAAGCATATTAAAGGTTATTTTTCAGGCTATACATTTGAACAAAACAACCCCGTGAGTAGAAAATTATATTTACATAATAGGCTTACTGGTGAATTAATAACTACAACAACATCTAGTGGTAATGGTTATTATTATATGGAAACTGTTTCTTCTGGTTCTCATTATATAGTGTGTTTGGATGATGATGCTGGTGTTGAATATAATGATTTGATTATAGGGCCTGCTTTTCCCACTACAATATCTGGGTAATGATGTATACCAATGTATAATTTTAATTTTGGAACAAATAGATATACTAATTTTAATTTTAATTTCGGTGCCACTGGAATAAAACAATTAGTTATAAAATCTACAGTTACATTAGGGTACACTATAAATAGTATAAATATAGAACATTTAAACGGAGAAGATATTTTATATGTAAATACGGAGGGAGGAATATTTAAAGTATTTTCACCGTCTTGTAGTGGAAGTATAACAACTAAGGATATAGAGTCTTCTGATTATTGTTCTGGCACATGTTCCTCTGGTATAATATATGCGGGCAGTGATGAAGATTTATTAAAAATTGATGTTGTTTCTGAGAAGTTTGAATCTTATTTCGCTGACGGTAAAATTGTTGAGGTTTTATATTATAAATGGTAATTTATGGCACGGTAATTGCATCTATTCAATATAGGATTTAAAAATTTGGAGATTAATTATGATAAATATAGTTAAGCCTAAAGTTTTTATTGAAGAATTTGATGCAGAGTATATTATAAGAAAGATAGAAAGAGCAGCAAGAACTTGCTATAAGACAGAAGGAAGTAAAGCTCCTTTAGGACAGCTGTTGGATAAACGTCTTTTGAAAACTTCTGATAGGGCAGAATTTTGGAATATATATCATGATGGTATTATAGATCCAAAACTTTTAAAAACGATATTAGCGAATGTTCATTCCAGTGTTTTAGAACATTGTACAATTAGTGTTGTTATACGTACTTGTAGAAGTATGACTCATGAATTGGTAAGACATCGTGTAGGTGTAGCCTATTCTCAAGAATGTGTTTCTGGTGATACTTTAATTAGAAAAAATAAAACAATTAAAGAGCTATTTGATAGAGATAGTATTCCTAATGGTAGGGCGGCAAATAAGAATATTAATTTAAAAAGTGTAACCGATAGTGGGAAAATAGTTCCAAACAAAATAGAAGAAATATTTTATAAAGGTAAAGCTGTTGTATACGAATTAACAACATCTCTTGGTTATAAAATTAAATCGACTTTGAATCACAGGTTTCAAAACGAAAATGGGGAATTTAAAACTTTATCAGAGCTTAATGTTGGCGATAGTGTAATGTTAAATGGGAGGCCCTGTTTAATTAAGGTGTCTGATGAGCAACTAGAGCAAATGTATATAGAAGAAGGTCTTGCTCCGGCCGAGATTGCGGATGTTTTGTCTGTACCCTATAGGTCTGTAATAAATAAATTACGCAAGTTGGGTATTTTTGTTAGAAAGATGAATGACAAGAATAAAGAAAAATATAATAAAAATCACACAGATGAATCTTATAAAAAAATGAGAGCAACGATAAAAAAACAGTATAGTGAGGGTGGTAGGGTTGTTTGGAATAAAGGTCTCAAAGAAGGCGAACACATAAGTGTAGATAAACAGGCCGTGTTTTTAAGAAATAATCATCATAATAATGGATATGGTGTTAATAATAGTAATTGGAGGGGCGGCAATATTACTCGTATAGGTGGTTACGCTAGAACACAGAGAGAAAACAAATTAGGGAAATGTGAGTTATGTGGCGATATGGCGAAAGAAAGACATCATATAGATAGAGATCCAACTAATACAGATGGTAGTAATATTCTTTGTGTATGTGTTAATTGCCATAGAAAACTTCATAAAGGTTGGTGGGTAGGTACTAAAACGCACCCTGATACAATTATTTCTATTACTAAAGTTGGTGTGGAAGATGTATACGATTTAAAAATGAAATCCCCATTTCATAATTATATAGCTAATGGTTTTGTAGTACACAACAGCAGTAGATATTGTAATTATAGTAAAGATAAGTTTGATAATAAGGTAACTATGTTGAAACCGTATTTTTATAAAAATGAAGAACAATATAATATTTGGAAAAAGTATGCAGAAATATCAGCAAGGGGTTATTTTGAATTATTAAAAATAGCAACTACAGAAGAGGCGCGAGAGTTATTGCCTAATTCTACAAAAACGGAAATTTCAGTAACATACAATATTAATGCTTGGAGACATTTTTTTAATTTAAGAGCTTCGCAAAAAGCACATCCAGAAATACGAAGAGTGGCTATGGCTTTATTGTTAGAGTTTGCTCATAGGATGCCTGTTTTATTTGATGATATTAAAAGTAGACATTTGCGAAATTTTGAATATTTTCCAGGCATAGAAGATGTAGAATTAGAGTATATTACTATTTAAGGTGTAAAATTACGACCGTCGGGTGGGTAAGTCAAAGATGGTAAGGAGATGTAAACTTTGTAATGGTTTAGTTTCAGTGAAAAGACTTTGAGGCGGAAAGTTGGTATATTTCTGCAGGGGCTGTAGAAAAATATTAGACGTTTCAAAAGTTGTTTTGAAAGAAAAATAAAGTGAGTATAAAAAAATGTATAAGGAAACAGGTAGAATAAATATTAATGTTGCTGGTATAGTTTCTGATCTTGGTAGAAGAGAAGACGGAAGAGCATATATAGTTATAGATAATGAAACAATATATGTAAAGCACTCGTCTGTTTCTTTACTTAATAAGGTTAAACAAGGTCAGTATATAAAAATGGATTGTTATATAGATTCTGGCAAGATTTTTGCAACAAATATTATATAAAGAAATTTGTTAGCGTTGGTTGACAAGAAAGTATTAGTATTTATATGGAAATGTTAAATAATAATTATGTGGTAGATTTTGTTTTAGAAGAAAGGGGTGAAAACTTATATAATGTAATTATATATTTTAATGGTGTTCCTTATGTGGCTGTTTATAGTCCTCTTGTTGGTTTTGTGTATTGTTCTTTATTTAACGGTGTTGAAAAAACGGAAGAAGAAGAAAAAATATTATTAGAAATATCTGATAAAATAAAAAAGTTTTTAAATAGGGAGATTTAGCTATGGGTGTACCTTATGTTATCGAGAAAGATGGAAAGAATGAGAGAGCCTATGATTTATATTCAAGACTTTTAAAGGATAGGATTGTTTTTATTGGTGAGGAAATAGATGAACGTTTAGCAAATTCTGTTGTTGCTCAGCTTTTGTTTTTGGAAGCAAATGATCCAGAAAATGATGTTTATATTTACATTAATTCGCGTGGAGGTCTTATAACTGCAGGTCTTTCTATTTATGATACAATGATGTATATTAAACCGGATATATGTACGGTATGTTATGGTATGGCGGCGAGTATGGCTTCTATTCTTTTATGTGCAGGTACGAAGGGTAAGCGGTATATTTTGCCAAATGCTGAAGTTATGATTCATCAACCTTTAGGTGGGTTTTCTGGGCAGGTAGCAGATATGACGATTCACCATGATCATATCATTTCAGTTCAAAAGAGGTTGTATAATATTTATTGTGAAGTAACTGGAAAATCTTTTGAACAAATAAAAAAAGATTGTGATAGAGATAATTTTATGACAGCAGAAGAGGCAGTTGCATATGGTTTGGTGGATGAAATAAAACAAAGCAGGGTTTAAAAAAAGGAGTAAAATGTGGGACAAGAAATTCATTTAAATAGAGAATTAAGAGACGAAGAATTGATAGAATTTATAGATTTTGGAAGAGAAAGATGGCCAGAAAATATGAAAGTTTGGTTGGATAGAAGATATCGCGTTATGCCCTTAGATGGCTACGATACTAGGTATCCAAGAATAAATAGCTTTAGAGATAATATAAATGTAAAAAATCCTGTTTTTAACAGAAGGTAGGAGTTTGTATGCTTTTAAACGAAAAGATAAAAATATTTAATAAAGAATTGTCGATGATAAAAACTCTTTCTATAAAGAAATTTGTTATAGAGTGTTTAGATGAGGCGCCTGATTATATTTTTAGAAACTGTCCGTCTTCTTCTACTGGAAAGTATCATAGTATTGATGAGTTTAGTCCTTTAGGGAATATTTTACATACGAAGCGCGTAGTTAATAATTGTGATATTATGGCTAGGGCTTTTAATCTAAAAGAGAAGGATTATGATTTAGTTATAGGTGCTGCCATATTACATGATATGGTTAAGCAGGGGTTTGAGAAAACAGGGCATACAGTTAATGATCATGCCGTTTTAGCTGCACAACTTGTTAGAAACGTTTTTAAAAAAACTAAATCTAAAATAAATAAGAAAGATTGTAAAATAATTGAAAATTGTGTTTTGTTTCATAATGGTATTTGGAGTAGTGGAAAAGAAAATGATAAGCCTATTGATAAGTTTACAATGCACGAGTTATGTGTTCATATGTCCGATTATAGTGCTACAAAGTTTTGTTTAACAAAAGATGCTGGTGGTGGGAATGATATTTTTGACGAGTTTAAAAATTTTGTTGAAAATTTTAAAGTGAAGTTTAAAATAGAAAATACTTATGATATACCAATTATGTTAATGAGGTTTTTAGGAGCTTTATGTTCTAATATTGGGGAAGTTTCTAAGTTAGAAGAAAAATTAATGATAATAGCTGCATGGTGTATTAAGTCGGTGTTATATATTAGGATTAATAACGAACAGCTTTAGAATTGTAATTATTAAATAGACTTTGAAGTTACTCAATTGCTGTTGGAAAAAGTTATCAAAAAGAAAGGAGAATGATGCGTTTGTTAATATAAGTTAATAAAAAAGCATCAGTACAGTGTGTGTGGGTAGAGGTAAGCGTGGTAGGCCGTCTGGCTACGTTATGAGTGAAGAATCAAAAGAAAAAATATCTTTAAAATTAAAAGGTAGGGTATTATCAGAAGATCATAGGCTTAAAATTTCAAAAGCAATGATGGGTAATACTAATAGATCTAAAAAGAATAGCCCATTATTTATAGATGATTTATATAATGATTATGCTAATAGGTATGCTGATGAAAGTATAGGAGTGTGGATAACAAGCGTTAGAAAAAAATTAATGACGTGTTCTGGTATTTTTTCTAATAAGAAATTATTTGGTTATTCTTTTACGGAATTAAGTGTTGAAGATATAGATCAATTTCATGGAAATGATGCAGATCCCGAGTTGTTGTTGTTGGTTTCGGAGATTGTAAGTGGGTTTAAAGATGAGTAAAAAAAGGAAAGATGTAAAAAATTATAAAGAAGAGGTTGTTGTTGTACCTTTGGAAGAGCACGTTGGTGAGAAAAGGCTTGATGAGTTGGCGTCTGTTAAACATAAGGCATTAGAGTTGCCAAAGAAAACAAAAAGTAAACGTAGAATGTCTCCGAATTCTTTAAAAAACTTAGTTCAGTATAATCCAAATATCTCCAAAGATTCTAGAAAAAAAATGTTGAAAAATTTAAGATGTAAAGTAGACAAAAGTAAGTTACAAGACAAAGAAGAATCAGTAGATGAAGAAGATTTAGAAAGTGATAACCAGCTTGCTTTGTTTAAAAAACTTGAAGTTAAAATAGGCGGCGAATGTATATTTTTATCAAAGCTTATTGATAAAGTTTTTCCAACATATCAGACTTTAGATAAAGCAGAGCGGGTTATATTTAATAATATATCTGCTACTTATCTTAAAGATTTTGAGAATGAAGAGTTGTCTTATTCAGATATGGATGACGTGTTTTCATTAGCTTTAAATAAAATACTTGAGTTGAGATTACTTAAGAAAGCAAAGAAAAAGCCAAGTTTGCTTGGTGATGTTTTTGTTTCTTTAGAAAAGCTTAAAAAACAAAATGATAAATTGAAGGAGTCTTTAGCTACTACAAGAAAAGAAAGAAAAAAACATATATTAAAAGGCGGTGTTTCTATTCTTGATTTAGCGGCCAGTTTTGATGAAGAAAGAAAAGCTAAGTTAGAAAAAAAAGAAAAAGAATTGTTAAAAAAAGAAAAAGAATTTTTAAAAAATAGGGATTATGTTGGAAACAGGGAAGATGCTGATGCCACATAATAGAAAAGTAAAGTGTAAAAGTATAAAAGCAGATTACATTTATATATGGTAAATAATGAAATAATTAAAATCCAAGCAAATAACTTGATATATTTTTATAGGAATCATCCCGTTATTGCTGCATATGATCTTCTCGGTGTTGAACTTGATGAAATTCAACGTATTATTTTTCGGGATATGTGGTTTAAAGATTATGTTATTGTTGTAGCCTGTCGTGGGTTAGGTAAAAGTTTTTTACAAGCTTTGTTGGCTACTTTAAGAGCTATGTTATATCCAGGTCATCGTGTTGGTCTTATTGGAAGTTCGTATAGACAGGCTAAGGTAATTTTTAGAGAAGTTGAGGATTTATATAATAAATCTGATATTTTTAAAGAAGCTACTTTACGGCCACCAATTAAAAGTACTGATATGTGCGAGATAAAGTTTAAATCTGCTGGTACATATTCTGCGTCAAGTATTCTTGCTATTCCTTTAGGTAATGACGGTTCTAAAATTAGAGGTCAAAGATTTTTTTCAATTTGTGTCTCTGGAGATACATTTATAAGATCTGAAAAAGGCCTTATTCTAATAAAGGATATAGTTTCTAGGTTAGATACAAAGATAGAAACTTTAAAAGGATTACATTACCCTACAAGGTATATTAGAAATCCTATAGGGCCAATGTATAAGATTACAACCTCTAAAGGTTTTGAAATAGCAGGTACTCCAGATCATCCATTATATTGTAATGTTAACAATAGATATAAATTTGTTCCAATTAATAAGTTAAGTGTTAATAATAAAGTAGTTATAAAAGCGTTTGATCCTAATATGTGGCCCGTTAAAAGTTATTATAAACCTAAATCTATTCATATTAAAGTAGGTCACAGTGCAGATACTTCAGTAACTACTCCTGACTTTGTGACTGAAGACTTAGCTTTATTTTTAGGATTTATAGTGTCTGAAGGGCACATTAGGCAGCCAAGTACAATTCAGTTTGCAAATAAGGATATAGAAATAATTGATACTTATATGGCATTAGTTAGAGGGCTTTTTTCTAAAACACCAAATATAAGATATATTGTACCTCTTAAGTATGGAGAAGATAGCGGTTATTACGATACACAGTTGAGTAGTGTTATTGTTCGTAAATATCTAGAAAATTTGGGATTGGACTATTGTTTATCTAAAGATAAAACTATACCTTTTTCAATTTTACAATCTCCTCTCCAGGTTATATGTGCTTTTTTAAAAGGATTGTTTGAAGGAGATGGCTGTATTCATAGAAATTATAAAGGAAGAAATAGACCAGTTATAACCTATACAAGTATTTCTTTAAAGCTTGTAAAGCAAATACAAGTATTATTAATTAATTTAGGTATTGTGTCTTATTTTAGAATTAATCGGCGTAGTGCTATATGTAAACATAACGATTATGTTTTGTCAATAACTGGGGAAGATGTATATAAATTTATGGATTTAATTGGGTTTGTATCTTCAAGAAAAAGTAATAAAATAAAGGAATTTAATAGAGATGGAAACTTTAAAGTAAAATTGAATAATGACGGGTATTTTATGGATAAAATAAAAACAATAGAATGTTTAGAAGATGATGTAAGTTATGATTTTACAATACCAAAGTGTTGTTCGTTTATGTCGAATGGTTTTGTATCTCATAACTGTGCAGATGAATTTTGTCAGATACCTGAGCAAATATTTAATCTTGTTATCCGTCCGATGGCTATTACACAACACAGCCCAATGGAAAACGTAAAAAGAATGAGACGAAAAAAAGAATTAATGGAGCTTGGTATAGATGTAGAAGATGATGTTTCTATTAATAAAATAATTATGACTTCATCGGGATTTTTTAAAGTCAACCATATGTGGAATCGAATGAAACATTATTGGAAAAAGATAGAATCTGGCGATAAAACTTATGCTGTCCATCAAGCGTCTTATACAGATTTATCTGAGGGATTTTTGAATCAAAGCAACATAGAAGAAGCTAGAGAAACAATGCCAAAAGCTTTGTTTGAAATGGAATATTGCGGAAAAATGATTTCTGATAGTGAGGGATTTTTTAAAGCATCTCTTATTGAGTCTTGTATTGCTAATAAAATTGATAATTATTTTACTGTTGAGCTTGAAGGTAAAAAAGGTTTTGAATATATTATGGCTATTGACCCTGCAAGAACAAGCGATTCTTTTGCTATTTTAATTTTTAAGGCATGTGGCGCTGTTTTAAAACTTGTATATGCTGTCACATATACCGGAGTAAGTTCATTAAATACTGTTCACGAGATATTTAGATTGAGAGATAAATTTAATTTAATAAGAATTGTTATGGATTCTCAAGGCGGCGGTCATAATATAAAAGATTTACTTGAGGCCGGCATAGATAATAATAAACCTATTTTAGATATATTAGATAAAGATAATTATGGGAGAGATGGGGACTTGATATTGCAGCTTTATAATCCAAGTCCTTCAAGTAACACAGATGCTAATTTTACTGCATTAGCTATGTTAGAGAAAAAAGCTTTTTTGTTTCCTGGTCCACCTCAACAGGCTCTTGATGAGGAGGATGATTTATATGAGTATATAGGTTTATTGAAAAAACAGTTATTAAGTATAGTTGTAACTCAAAATCCAAATGGTACTTTAAACTTTAATACACAATCTTCTAGAGCCAAGAAGGATTTGTATTCTTGTTTTATAATGGGGTGTTGGGCGGCTAAACAATTAGAAAAAGAAAAAAACATTACAACTGAGCAAGAAAAAATATTATCGTATGGTGGTGTTATAAAAAATAGAACAGGTGATGTTGGAAGTAGTGATTTTTATGTAGATAGAATAAATAATTTTGATGGGGTTTCTAGGCCATTAATTGTTCCAACTATATTGTAATGAGAAGTGTTGTATTTTAAGAAAGGAGAACAGTGCATTTGTTAACATAAGTTAACAAAAAAAGCACAAACGTGTTATGATTAATAAAGATTTTGATAGTTTGAGAAAAGAGCTTAATAAAAAGTACGATACTAATATTTTAAATATAGAAAAAAACGAAGATGGTTCTGTTTCGTTTATGGTTGAGGAATCTTCTGTTTCATCAGAATTTCTTAAAGATAAAAAAGTTAATGATAGTAAGTTGGTAGGTTCTGTTATTAATAGACCAAGAATGGATAGAATTTATCTAGATCTTCAAAGTAAGAAATCTATAGCAGACAAATCTCCACATGATTTGTACAAACTATCAAATACTGAATATCGTAATGATTCAATATATGGTGCTAGTATAAATGTTTTAGCTAATTTTGCATGTAAAGGTTTTGAGAATGATTCTGAAGATTTAGCTATTAAGTATTTTTTTGATTGTTGGTGTTTTGATGTTGGGTTTGAAGAAGTATTGGATTGGATCTTTTTAGATTTTTTCAAAATTGGAATGGTTAGAACTTATAAAGTTCTTGGTAAATATGAGCCAGGAATAAATAATATATCAGATTTAAATGTTAAAAAGAGTAAAAAACAATCTAAAAAAAGTAATGAATCTGGGGCTGCTAAAGTAAGATGGTCTAAGAAAGATATTCCTTTAAGATATACGGTTCTTAATCCAAATTTTGTTGAAATTGAGGGTAGTTTGTTGTTTGGTGACACTAGAGTTACATTAAAGCCGAATAGAGAACTTAAAGAGTTGTTTAAGAAAAAATCAAAAGAATTAACATTAAAAGAAAAAAATTTAATACAAAAATTACCTGCTCCATTTAAAAGAGCTATTAAAGAAGGTAAAAATATTCCATTAGATCCACAATTAGTAGGAGAGATTGATTATAGAAAAATGCCGTATGAAAGGTATGGTTTACCTAGGGGCTCTAGAGTTTTTGAATCTTTAAATTATAAAAAGTCTTTACGAGATGCTGATTTGTCTACTTTAGATGGTATAACAAATTACATTTTAAAAATTACTGTTGGTAGTGATCAGTTTCCTGTTACGTCTCAGGAACAGTTAGAACAAGTAGCACAATTATTTAATACTCCTAGTAAATCATTTGATGTTGTTTATAATCATACTTTAAAAATAGAAAAGATAGTGTCTCCAGAAATAGAAGGTATATTAGGTAAAAGTAAATACGAACAGGTTAATGAAGATATCTCTGGAGGTCTTGCTGTTCCTAGAGTTTTACTTGATGGTGTTGGTGATTTAAATACTGCTGAAGTAAATACTGTTGTAAAATCTGTTGTTGAAGAAATTAATTATGCAAGAAAATGTGTAACTAGGTGGATATATAAAGAATATATAGCAATAGCAGAAGCTGCTGGTTTTGATAAAATTCCAAAAGTTAGGTGGGATGATACTATATTAAAGGATATTTTAATGTATATGTCTATAATAGGCCAACTTGTTGATAGACGCATGTTAAGCTATAAAACGGCATTAGAAAAACTTGGGTTTGATTTTATGTCGGAGTTGACTAATATGCGTAATGAGCTTTCAGTAGTGCTCGAAGAAGGTGCTTTTGGTATTTTAGGAAGTCCGTGGCAACAATCTAAGTTGGGGTTAAGTACGCAGAATACCCAATCAGCGCCAAAAGGGACTCCTTCGTATGGAAGGCCTGTTGGTGGAGATCCTACGGAAAATAATGATAATACTCCTGATATGGAATCTAATAACAGTAATAGTAGTAGTAAAGGAAAGTTAGACGAGGAGCTTCTTAAGAAAGTTGCTAATCTTGATGAGGATTTAAAAATAAAGTTATTAAACTTAATTAGTAAGTAAAAGTATTTGACACTTGGCGTGGTCTGAGAAGCCCCAACCTTTGGTTGGGGCAGATTATTGTGTGTTTTTTGGGGAGCGCCTTAATTATTTTAAGAAAGGAGAGTGGTGCATTTGTTAACATAAGTTAGCAAAAAAGCATCGGATATGATAAATGTTTAAATTTAAAACATATGCTAAGGTAGAGCTGGTTAATGATGATGGTGATTTATTGAAGAAAGCTCTAGCAGGACATGTTGATATTCCTAAAGATACCCCTTTCGATCTTCTATTTTTTAAAGCTATTTATTTAACAAGCGGCGCAAATCTTAATCATACTTATTTTGATAAAGCGGAACTTGTTAAATCGATAGATACAGTAGCTAATAAAGCTATGGATATTGAACATGAAGAGCAAGGTGTAGTTGGTCATATATATGCTGCTTCATTTTTTGATTCAGATAAAGAAAGTTCAATAGAAGCTTGTGATGTTGAAAATTATGATGGAAGAGTAGATGTTGTTATAGCCGGGGTAGTTTATAAAGATAGGTTTCCAAAGCTAGCTGCTGATATAGCAAAAGGGCAGTGGTATGTTTCTATGGAAACGTATTATGATTCTTTTGATATAAAAATTGGTGATGTTTTATTGGATTATAGTACGGCTTCTTCTTTAGGTATTGTTGATCTTGTAGGGCAAGAAGTTGTGTTAAAAAAATCTGGAGAAGTTTTTGCATCAGGTATTGCAAACAAAGTAGTTAGAAATTTACACTTTTCTGGTGGTGGTTTTGTTAAAAATCCAGCTGAACCAAGAGCTGTTGTTTTAGATACAGCACAAAGTAAAGTTATTGATATATCTATTGCTACCTTTAAAAATAATAAGATTGATTATAAGGAGAAAATTTTAGATATGGATAAAGATAAAAAGAAAATAGATTTAAAAGAACTTAATGCTTTTGTAGAAGATTTTATAGAAAAAAAAGAGGAAGATTTTTGCTGTGCTGATTGTGAAGCTTTGCTTAGTGAAATAGATAAGGCTATGAAAGATGTTTCTAGTCTTATTGCTAACAAAGATTTTGCAAAAAAATGGACAAGGAAATATATAAATGATTTACCTGATAGTGCTTTTATTATTATTGAGCCTGATTATAAAAATGGAAAAACAGATAATAAAAATGCTAGGCATTTACCGTATAAAGATGATAAAGGTAAAGTTGATTTACCACATTTGCGTAATGCTTTAGCCAGGTGTAATCAACTTGTTCCTGTAACAAAGTCTATTTCTCAAGATAGTTTAAGAAGTAAGGCTTGTAAAAAAGCGCAAAGTTTAGCGAAAAAGTATTTAAAAAAGAAGTAAACTATTGTTTAAATGGTATATCAATTAACTTTCTATTATTTTATAGAAAGTATTGTTTTTAAAGTATTATACGGAGGTTATAACTAATGGCGTTAAAAGATAAGAAATCTGTTCCAAATATGGTAGATATGCGTGCTAATGCCAAGAAAGCTTTGATAATGAAAGATATGGGCAATGGTCATATGCGTCCTTATATATGGGGTACGTCAGTTACTGTAGCTAGTGGAGAAACACAAGCACTAGTTGCTAGTGGGATACTTGGGGGTGTGTATGTGGATGAATGTGTGTATTCACCGTGTGGAGTAAACGATTCGACGTTGTGTTATATTTCGAAAGATTCTACAGAACATACGGTTAAAGTTACTATGGCATCTGCACCGTCAGCTCTTACTACGATAGATGTATTAGTGTTTATGTCAACAGCAGTTACGGTTGATATTAATGACTATGTTGGAAAAAGAAATTATTCAACTGGTAATTATTAATATATAATTATGGAGGTTATTTTGTAATGGATCTTACACTTAAAGATGAGGTTGAAAAGATAGTTAGTGATATTTTTTCTAGAAAGAAGGATTCTGATAAGAAAGATATGCTTGTTAAGGCCCTTAAAGAGGCAAAAATTGAGTTAGAAAAAGCGGCAGATGAGCTTATTAGTAAAGATTCTGAAATAGAGGATCTTAGTATTAAACTTGAAGAATCTGTATCTTCTTTTGATGCTCTTAATGCTACTTTAAAAGAGCTTGAGGAGTCTGTTAAGACTAAAGAAGAAGAGTTAGCTAAAGTTTCTAGTGAGTTGGAAGAGGAAAAAGCTAAAACAAAGGAACACGAAGAAGCGCTTGAGAAGAAAGATGTTGAGATTTCATCTATTAAGGATGAGTTTGAAAAAGTGTCTTCTGAATTAGAGGAAATTAAGAAGAGTGCTGTTGTTGAAAAACGCATGTCTGCTTTAGAGGCAGCCGGTCTTCTTCGTTCTGATGATGATGGTATAGCTTGTCAAAGAGAAAAGGTTTCGAATTTTTCTGATGAAGAATATGAGATTTATAAGAAAGAATTAGAAGAGATTAAATCTTCTATTATTGCTTCTTTAAAAAAGAAGGAAAAAAGTAATACTACAGGATTTGGTGTTAATTTGGAAGGTGATGATGAGCCTACTGTGAAAGATATTGGAGAAGCGATAAAAAAATTATTTTATGAAAAAAAAGATGAATAATGAAATAAGGTTTAATAATATAATGGAGGTAAGATAAACATGTTTATTCCTAGAGATCCTGTTAATGAAGATATGTTTTGTAAATATATAGCCACTACTGCGAGCGGTGGGACGGGAGAATTTATTGCTTATGCTGGTGCTGTTGTTCATATTTGTGATGCTTCTTGTGATGCAACACACGGTTCAGATACAGAAACATATGTTAAAGCAAGTGTAACTGGTGCAGAGGATCATTTTGGTTTTCTAGAGCAATCTATTAAGACCGGTTATCATTCTATTCACCCAGCAGGTTATATAATGGATAAAGATATGGGTATGTCACATGTTGTTGCGCAGCCTACTTTTGCTGCAGGTACTCGTACAGTAAATGGTACTAAAGCAACCCCTGTTGGTGTAGCACATCTTGGTATTTGGGAAACTACACATTATGATGCTGGTGGTGCTATTAAATCCGGTGCTGCTTTATATGCTAAGGCTAATAGTGGTGGAAAATTGAAGACTTCTGCTGATAATGGTGGTGCTCAAGTTGCTTGGTGTATGTGTGGTGTTACTGCAGCCAAAGCTGCTAAAAACGTTGCTGGTACTACTTTGTATCCAATTAGAATTAAGCTTTTAATATAAAAAAAGAATTAAAGTGTTTAAAAATATAGGCCGACAAAAAAATTAGGCTATGGAGGATTATATATCATGGATAGAAGTGAATTAATAAAGCTGTTTAAAGCTACTGCTTCTACAGATGGTGAAGGTAGGATTGCTGCGTTTAAAGATTTTGCTGCTGCACTTACTATTCCGATTCTTGAGAAGATAGAGCTTGAATCTATTATGCGCGGTTTGTTTGCGGTTGAAACGCTTGAAGCTGGGGCGCAGGCTTCTTATCCAATTGCAGATGATATGTACGATATTCCAATCTGGTTACTTCCAGGTCTTGGTTATATTGCTCAGAACTTTATTGAAGGTATGGGAGAAGAGGTATATGTTCCTACTTTTGATATTGCTGCTTCTGCAGATTGGAAGGTTAAATATGCTCTCGAAGGAAGAGTGGATGTTTTACAAAAAGCTATTGACAAGGTAGCAAAAGAGATTTCAAAGTATGAGGATGATTGTGGTTGGAATGTAATTGTTCCTGCTGTGACTTCTGCTTGGGTAGCACAAGGATTGCTTTCTGGTCGTCCTGCTCCTATATATGAAGTAGCTCCTGCAAGTCCAGGTGCCGGTTATCTTTCTAAAGAATTGATTAATAAGATGATAGTTGGTATGGAACGTGCTGGACGTAGACTTACAGATTTATATATTAGTCCAGAGGATGCTGCTGATATACGTGAATGGACAGATACTGATATTGATCCTGTAACAAGACGTGAAATTTTTCAAGCAGCTGGAATGACTGGTATTTGGGGAGTAAGGATGCATCCAGTTCGTCATCTTGGTGCTACTGGAGAATATAATATTAATGGGTATGGTAGTGAATATAAAAAGTTTATTTGTGCTGATTCAGGAAATACATATAATGACTATTCGATTGATAATCCAAATATTGTAGATTCTGATGGTAATGTGACTACGTTAGGAGAAACTCAGATTTACGGGTTTGATCTTTCTGTTAACGATTCGCTTGTTATGCCTATTAAGAAAAAGTATGAAGCAATTGATGACCCAACGCTTTTAAGACGTCAGAAATTAGGCTTCTTCGGGTGGCAAGAGATAGGTATGGCTTGTTTAGATCCAAGAATGATGTGTATGGGTGTTATAGATAGATCACTATAAAGTAGTGTAATATTTTATATAATTGAAACCCTAATACGTTTGTGTTAGGGTTTTTTATTATAAAGTAAGAGCAGGGTTATTGTAGCAAATAATAAAGAGAGGGCGGTAAAACAAGTTTTGTATTTTTATATTTTTTAATTTTATTTTTTAAAGAAGAAATAATTTCATTTTTAATATAATGGAAAGTTTTGATGTCGTTTTTAAAACGTTTGATTCCAAGTTCGCAATAATCAGCCGGAAGCATTGCTTTTATATTAATAAAACCATGTGGGTATGTTTGTGTAAAGTTGATTTTTATATTAAATAAATTGAAGATTGTTAACTTTGATATTTGAACAAAGTATGGGATTCTTATTACTGTGTATCCCATTTTTTTGTATGTGTAGTCTTTTAAATTATCATTTAGTATGGTTTTACTAATTGAGTAGTGACGGTGTCCGTCAAATTCAATAATTAGTTTGAGTGTATCGTTTCTGTAGTCTGGTCTGTTTTTTATGTTTGAGTTTGGTACTTGTTTATCGTGTATAAATTGGTGATTTGGGAAAATTTGTTTTAGTATTTCGCCAAGCCTCTTTTCTGTTAGGTAGTTTTGTTTTGTAATTTTTTTCATTTGGCATTACTCTTGTATTTGTTTTTTATATATTGTATTTATATGCATTTTTTATGCCGAATTTTTTCATCCGCTAGAGAAATAACCCACTAAAGCCATAATAGTAGGGGTTTAATTTACTAATAGGAGATTTATTATGAAAGGTTATGTTAAGAACATAGGAAAGGCGCCGATTTATATTTTTAAAAGAGTTGTAAATTCTGATGAGATTATTGCTTTTGACGATCTTTTAGAAAAATTTGGAAATGTAGCAGATACAAGTAATGAAAAAGCTTTTGCTGACTGGTTATCAAAAAATAAATTTGTAGATAAAAGTAGATGGCAAATAGTTACAAGAAATGCAGCTAAAGTAAAAAAAGTTACGTCTGAGAAGTCACCACCTCGTGAAATAAAAACTGAAGTAAAAAATCCAGAGAAAGAGGAAAAAGTAAAAGTAGAAAAGCCAGTTTCAAAAGTTACTGCTACTAATAAAGAAATTATAAAAAAAGTAGTTACTGGGGTGTCAAAAGAAATGACTGCTGATGATATAGCTGATATGAGTGTATCACAAATGAAGAAAAATCTTTCAAAAATTGATGATGTAAAACTTTTGAAGCTTGCTTTAAAAAAGGCTGAGAGTATGCCACAGAAGGCTACACTATGTAACGGATTGAGAGATAGAATTGCTCAATTAAGTGTTAGATAATATTGTAAATTTAATTTTTAAAATGGAGTTTAAAGATGCCATATACATATAATCCTTTTGTAGGAGATTTGGATTATTATAAAAAGCCCGGTGTTCTTTCTGGTACTATTACGGATCATGGATATTTAACCGGTTTGCTTGATGATGATCACCCACAGTATCATAATGATAAAAGGGGTGATGATAGGTATTATACAGAGATTGAACTTGATGCCGGGCAGTTAGATAATCGCTATTATACAGAAAATGAAGTTGATGACTTAATAACTGCTGTTAGTGGAGAATTTGGTGATCATAGTAAGTTAAGTAATCTTGATTACGCGTCTTCGGGACATATTGGTTTTCAGCCTGCTGGTGACTATGTTACTAGTACTGAATTAACTACTGTTTCTGGTGATTTACAAACTAACATTGATGGTAAATCTGA
>Ga0190315_1000211_pt1 | contig 36173 bp, 23 predicted proteins | sample 48701101_MG_FD_161673 | JGI IMG/M metagenome (GOLD analysis project Ga0190315, IMG submission 161673) | Hydrothermal vent sediment bacterial communities from Southern Trench, Guaymas Basin, Mexico - 4870-11-0-1_MG | ecosystem: Environmental > Aquatic > Marine > Hydrothermal vents > Sediment ...
TACGACTACGCGCTTCGACTTCTTGTGGAAAATTTTCAAATTTAGCCAAGACAATAGCCGCTTGCAACGTATCCATACGCCCATTAATGCCAATACGCGCATGGTGATAACGTTTATCTTGTCCATGTATTCGAATTTCGCGCATTATTTTAGCTAATTCATCGTCATTTGTAAAGCACGCGCCACCATCTCCATAACAACCTAATGGTTTAGAAGGGAAAAAACTGGTGCAGCCTATCGTGGATAAGCCACAAGATTTGCGTCCTTTATAAGTCGCTCCAAAGCTTTGGGCAGCGTCTTCAATTACCGGGAGGTTGTGTTTTTGGGCAATAGCATTAATGGTATCAAAGTCAGCGCATTGTCCATACAGTGAAACGGCTAAAATGGCTTTAGTTTTTGGAGTGATTGCGGCCTCAATTTGGCTTGGTTCTATATTATAAGTGCGTGAATCAATGTCAACAAAGATGGGTTTAGCTCCCAATAACACAATGGTTTCCGCCGTAGCAATAAAACTGAAAGGGGTGGTAATGACTTCATCGCCATGCCCAACGCCCAATGCCATCATGGCTATAAGTAGAGCATCAGTGCCACTGGAAATGGTAAGGCTGTGTTTTACGCCAATATAGTTGGCTAGTTTTTGTTCTAGTTCTTGGATTTCCGGCCCCATGATGTATTTGCCGTGATGGAGAACTTTGTGGATATTTTTTTCTAATTGGAAACGGTTTTGGTTTTGTTGGGTTTTGAGGTCAATAAAATTAATAGGTGGCTTTGTTTCAGTTAATAAAAGGTATTCTGTTACGCTGATGGCATACTCTCCACGTTCGAGCATTTTCTTATCACGGGAGACAATACGCGCATCCGTACCCAAACGTTGGACAGCTTTATAGAACTGGGCATCTTCAGGATCATTGTCGGTAAAAACGTCCCCTTCTTGTGCAAGGGCTGCCAACCATTGTTTGTCTTTGGTAAAAATTTCTAATAATTTACGTGCATTAATAAGACAATTGGCAAAACTTGGTTCTTCGTCTTGTCTTTGAAGTTCAGCAGCAATCACATACTCAAGCGTTTGCACGCTACCAACATAAAGCCAAACGCGATGTTTTTGTTGTTTCGCTTTACAAATCACTTCAAGACTTGACGAGAAATGTGGCGATCTTTCAGTACATATATCCACCACAATATTCACATCCAGAAGAATATCATTCATAAGTCATATTTCCCACTTTTTTTCAATCCTTCTGCAAAAAGTTCATTATCTGTCAATCCATGATGAAAATCATTTTTTTGGGGTTTTTTGGGTCCCCGAATTCTTCTCATTTTCATAATCATTTGCTTGAGTGATTCATCTTTAACACTCTCAAGCGGATCAGAGGTTTCTACAAGCACTTGCTCTATTTCCTCATCAGGCACGATAATAACTATAACCTGATGACGAAATTGAATTGGGTATAAGGGTATCAACGCACCGTTTTGCCATCTGACTTCAACATTCATACTGATTTATGCTCCGGTTTTACAGCGTATCTGTATTTGTTAAGCTTTTCATTGAAGGCAACCACAAGGGGGCAACCACAAGGGGGCAACCACAAGGGATTGCCCCTACAATATCGTTTATTCTTGTAGGGGCAATCCTTTATGGTTGCCCTTAACTATTGTATGATTGGTACGGCATTTGCCACTTTTTGTCCCAACGCACGCGCCGTTGTCCATTTGCCACCATATACCGTCACTATACGCCCTTGAGTTTCTAGTGCATATTCTCGTGTAGTTTTATAAGCATCTGTAGCACAGTGGATTAGTGGCCGTACCCCTGAAAATGTTTCATCAATGTCATCAACAGACTTTGAATCCGTAAAATAGGCATTGTAGACGTTAACAAGATATTTGGCTTCTGCCTCACTGCATGTGATTGGTTGTTCCAAGGTTTGTCTGACTTCCGTTGTACCTACTAGGGTTTGGCCTTGATAAGGCAACGCAAAACAAATTCTCGGTTCACCGGGTACTGGTAAAAAATAGCCACGCTCCAAAGGATTGTCAAATAAAATGTGGCTGCCACGTACTAAATCTAATTGATATGCGCTTGGAAGTTGGCTGTCAGTCAACAGAGAAACAGTCCAAGGCCCTGCAACATTTATAATGGCATCGTATTGTTTTTTATCAGTGGCTATTTCCAAAGTACCATTAAGATAAATTCGTTTAACGGCTTGTTGTTCAAGAATTTTTACACCCAGCGTTTTTGCTTGTTCAGCCACCCAAAGCCCCAGTCTGTAATCATCCATTTGCCCATCATAGAAAACAAAGCCACCTCGTAAACCTTGAGATTTTAGGGTGGGTGCCAAACGACGTAAGTCTGACGCACGATACCAACGATGGGGGGCAATATTATCACAACCAGCAAGCCGATCATACAACCACAGGCCCATTTTGAGTAACCAACGAGAGCGTTGAGTATTTTCATACACGGGCAAAATCAATTCAACCGGTTGGGTTATTTCTGGTACGTGTGATAACCACCACGCCCGTTCCGTCAACGCTTCACGCACTAAGCGAAATTGAGCTTGCTCCAGATACCGCAATCCACCGTGCAACAACTTTGTAGAGGCAGCACTGGTGGCTTGCATAATTTGGTTACGTTCATACAACGTGACACTATAACCGGCTTTTGCTATTGCCCAGGCTGAACATAAACCATTGATACCACCGCCAATGATGGCAATTTGTTTCATTTAATTAGAGTTGCAAATTAAGCCATGAGCTAAAGCTCATGGCTTAAAGCTCAAGTACCCTAAAGGGCACTAAAACCAAATAATATTATGTAAGACAATAACTTATAATTTTTTAATCACAAATAATAAACATCGGTACTTTTCATTCCTGAGTCGGCTTGAGCCTCCTGTCGCTTTTAGCTCATGGCGATTTAATTTGCAACAACTCTATTGTCTAACTGATAACAAAGACCATTTTTCAACTGATAACGTGTACCCGTATGAGGGCAAGTGCTTTCTCCAGTGCCAGTCAAGGGTAAATTTAAACGTTCTCCATGACAACTCATCCAGCCAATTTGACGTGCTGGCACACCCACCATCAGTGCAAAATCCGGCACATCACGGTTGACAACGCTACCAGCCCCTATAAAGGCATATTGACCAATGGTATAACCACAAATAATTGTGCAATTTGCGCCAAGAGTGGCACCGTGTTTAACCCGTGTCTTTCGGTATTCATCTTTACGAGACACTGCTGAACGAGGATTGTAAACATTGGTAAAAACCATGCTGGGGCCGCAAAATACGTCATCTTCTAACGTAACGTTATCATATACGGAGACGTTATTTTGAATTTTGACGTTGTTGCCAATAATGACTTGATTGCCTACAAATACATTTTGTCCCAAGCTGCAACGTTCACCAATAACGGCACCTGCACAAATATGCACCCAATGCCAGATACGGGTGCCGGTGCCAATTTGGGCACCGTTATCAACAATGGCGGTTTCGTGAGTAAAATAATTCATCAATATTCTAACGGTAAAGGCACAGTACGTCCATCCCGTGCAGATAGGTAAGCGGCAATTAATAACTCTAAAGAACGTAAGCCTTCTCGCCCGTCCGTTTCGGCCTCCGCCTCACCCTGTAGCGTTTTAATCACATTTTCATAATATAAAGGATGACCAAAACCATAGACAGAAGTGGTTTCATAATTGGCATCATGGATTTTTTTATCATCCTCATCCGGTTCGGCAAATTCCCAGTGCTGTATTTCATTCACGGCCACACCACCTACACGCACTGTGCCTTTTTCACCAATAATGGTTATTGAGCCTTCAAGGTTTTTTGGGTAAGTGAGCATGGTGACACTCATGGAACCCACCGCCCCAGAACGCCAACGGACATTCATCACGGCGGTGTCTTCAACTTCAATGTTGCGTGCCAAGGTGCCCGTCATGGTTTGGACACTTTCTACTGGGCCAATCAGCCAATCTAACAAATCGACATAATGGCTGGCTTGGTTCATCAACGCACCACCGTCAAATTCCCAAGTGCCACGCCATTTGGCACTGTCATAATAGGCTTGTGGGCGTGTCCAAAAAACGTTGATATGTACCAGGTATATTTTGCCAAAGCGGCCTTTATCAATGGCCTTTTTTAGAAGTTGAATGGTGGCATTACGGCGGTTTTGTTTGACCACAAAAAAGTGAACACTAGCGTCATCACAGGCTTTGACCATTTGTAAACCGTCTTTCCAACGAGTTGCCATGGGTTTTTCTGTCATAACGTGGCAGCCAGCTTGGGCACATTGGATCACTTGTTGAGCATGGAGACCACTAGGCGTACAAATAGCGGCTAAATCAAGCTCAGTATTTTTCAAGAGTGTATCAAGATTAGAGTAGCCACTAACGCCGCTTTCTTGAGTTGCTTTTTCGAGCGCTATTGGATTGCTATCACAAACCGCAACGAGTTCTAAACTGTCATTGTGCGTTTTTATAGCTTCAAAATGTTTGGCGGAAATCCTGCCACAGCCGATTAGGGCTATTTTTATTTTTTTATGAGTCATTATTAATTAAATTAGCTTTTTCTGTGAAACTCTGTGAAACTCCGTGTCTCTGTGTTGAAGAATTTGTGGGCCTTATATTAATTTGAAATCATTCAAAACGTTTCATGGCCCCCAAATCCTATTAACTACAGGGATTCGTTATAATAAAGGATTTAAAAACGGCAATTCGTTTATCCGCGCAATTGACGTTTCGTCACTGCGTTTCGTTGTACTCAATTACCTTGGGGCTTTTCTTGGGGCAACGCCTTTGGCTTTTGGGATAATAATCGGTATTTGTTGCGGACAAACTTTTGCTAATTGTTTAGCCAGCATTTGTTTGGCTTTTTCGTCACCATGCACTAGGCGGATTTCTTTGGGTTTGTGGCGCATGCGTTTGACAAAGTTGATTAAATTCTGTTGATCGGCATGGGCGGAGTAGCCACTAATGGTGTGAACTTGGGCGTTGATGGTATAACGCTGGCCTTCAATTTCCACCCAGCCGTTGTCTGGGCCGTATTTTTGGATAGTACGCCCAATCGTGCCTTGCCCTTGGTAGCCCACAAATAGAATGTCTGTGCGTTTGTCTTCTATTAAGGCTTTGAGGTAATTAACTATCCGTCCACCGTTGCACATTCCGCTGGCGGCAATGACGATAACCGGACGTGCCGTTTTTTGTAAGTAGTTGACGGTGCGTTGATGCGTTTGCCAGTCGTTGATGGTGAGGAGTTGTTCAAAGGATAATGGATGACGGCCTTGTTGTAGCGTTCTGCGTGCTTCTTTATCCCACAAAGGTTTTAGTTGTTTATAAACTTCTGTCAAGCGATTAGCCAAGGGTGAGTCAATAATGATTTCTATCTCATCCCAACGCTTATGGCGGTGGATAATTTGTTCAAACTCATAGAGTAATTCTTGAGTTCGGCCCAGACTAAAGGCCGGGATCAGCACGGCCCCTTTATCTCGCACGCAGCGTTCAATGATTTGTTTGAGAACTTGCCGGCGTTGTTTTCGGTTGGGGTGGCTTCTGTCTCCATAAGTGCTTTCTAAGACTAAAGTGTCACAGGCATAAGGTGATTTGGGGGCCGGGATCAGTGGTGCATAAGGGGCACCTAGATCACCTGAAAATATAACCCGCTGTTTTTGTCCATTCGTAAAATGGGTATCACATTCCACGTAGGCTGAACCAAGAATATGACCGGCCGGTTTAAATTTTATTTTAAATTGGACTTGAGGGGTGAGTTCAATTGTCTCCCAGCGCTGATATGAAATTGAAATGATACTCTGTTCAATTTTATTAATCAAGCGTTTAACCAAACGCCGGTTGCTCGTCAAACCTATTTTAACGGCATCTTCCAACATTAAGGGCAAAAGCAAAGCGGTGGCTTGGCTACAATAAATTGGCCCGTGAAAGCCGGCAGCCAGCAAATAGGGAATGCGTCCAATGTGATCAATATGGGCATGTGTGACGATCAAGGCTTTAATGTGATCAACCGCAAAATCAATGTTCAATTGTTTTGCATGGGCGCTGTCAATACCATGAGTTGAATGATCATCGCCTTGAAAAAGGCCACAGTCTACCAAGATTCCCGCATTATCCACGCGCAATTCATGGCATGAACCCGTTACGCCTTGTAGGCCACCGTGATGAAGGATCATGTTAGTTATCAGTTATCAGTTATCAGTTATCAGTGCGAATTAAGGGTTGAAAAATCTCTTGAAACCTAGGGCGATGCCCCAATGCCATTAAGTTAAGGAATTAGAAACAAATAATCCCCCCGCCTTTGGTAAAGCCGTCGTCTAATAGCTGAAGTGCCCTAAAGGGCACTGAAGACTCAATGCCATATCGTTTGCTTCTGAAAAAAATCCTGAATTTACCAGTCCCCTTTAGGGGACTTTAGCTTTGAGACAACGGCTTTACCAAAGGCTCTTTCTCGTTTATTCTTTTGGGTGTGGGCAACCATAAAGGATTGCCCCTACATTACATAACGGTTTGTAGGGGCAATCCCACGTGCAAAGCCTTTAACTTAATGGCATTGGGCGATGCCTGGGGCGATGCCCCAGGCTTTAATAATACGCCCCTTTGGGGCTAAAGCCTTTTTGGTACGAATATCGATCTAAAAATATTATTGGCAAAAGTCGGCCAGTCTTGTTGTATGCCCACCACGATAGGCACACACCATAAATTCACGTCGGTGTCTTTTGATGAGTGTACTCATTAAGTGGGCTTGTTTGTGCATTCCCCGCTCAATCGCCGCAAACACAATTTTGCGGCCCTTTTTGCGGCCCTTTTTGGGGAATTTATACCACGCGGCTAAGCCAACATCCGCCACTGCACGTTGTACAAAAGGTTCCCATGGCCCTAAAACCGCGGTCGACTCTAGTGCCGCTAGAAATTGTGCATCGTATTGGCCCAATCGAGATTTGAGAATGGCAATATTGGCCCATGTATAAGCTGAAACGGGCCTTTGTTTGGCCGCTTTCAAGTAGTAGTCCAACGCTTGTTGAAGCGCCATCAGTTGTTCCGCGGCCGTCATAACGCCCGAACGATAGAGTAAATAGTATGCTTGCCCCGTAGATTCTAACAAGTCTGGATGATCTGGCTCAAAAGACTGTGCCCAAGTCAGCGTGGCGTGGATTGACTTCCAAGAGTCTGTTGTTAACGCTTGATCCTCCCATTGCTGCATGTCGTAGCGGGCTTGTTTGGCGAATAAATCGGCCAGCCCCCACGAAGCTGCGATATAAATCAGCCACAGGTGGAGGCCCATTAAAGCAACCACTATGGCTTGCTTGATGACTTTAGAATGGTTTTGTGATATGCCCCTACTAACCCATTGAAAGTTTAAAATTTCGGTAAGTTTTATGGCAGTCATTATTTGCTAGTTTGTAACGCTCAGGAATGAAAAGTCGATTAAAAAAGCATAAGTTATTGTATTACCTAATATTATTTGGTTTTAGTACCCTTTAGGGTACTTGAGCTTTAAGCCATGAGCTTTAGCTCATGGCTTAATTTGCAACAACTCTATTATACCTTTTTCATTTTTCATTCTTAATTCGCATTTTCAGTGAACTTTTCTTGAGTAATCTGCTCTGGGGTGTCATGCACCATAGTCCACGCCGCTCTTTCTCCAACAATTTGTGCCGCGGCTACCCGTCCACTTTCTAAGTCAGGTGGACGATGGTTTTGGTTGTGAGCGTCTGAAGCGATGACACTAACCCATCCCATTTCCAACATTTGTTGTGCCCGTTGTTGTAGCTGGAGCCCAAAATACCCTGCTATGGAGCTGGCGGTGATTTGTAGTAAGCAGCCAAGTTCAATAAACGGATAAATGCTTTCCAGATGACGCACAATCTCGCCGTTTCTTTCCGGGTGGGCAATCATTGGGCGGATTTTTCTGTTAAGCAGCCAACGCACCATTTTGTCACTGCCCAGCGGTATTTGGTTGTAGGGCATTTCCAATAACATAATACGATAGCCGTCCAAGCTGCCCAAAAATGGGATACGGTTTTGTTCTATCATCCCCATAATTTCTGGGCAAATTCTGACTTCGCCCGCCATTCCCACTTGAAGTGGAATATTATTTTCTTGTAGTGCTTGTTGGAATGCGGTAAAGGCGGCGCGAATGGTGGTGATATCATTGTCATAACGGCCGGGATTGATATGTGGGGTGACAATGCATTTTTTGATACCATTGGTATAGGCTATATCGGCCAGTGCAAGGGATTCTCCCATGTTGCTAGCGCCATCATCTATGCCGGGTAGCAGGTGGCAGTGTAAGTCAATCATGTTTTTACTTGGGACGTGTAACTACAGGGATTCGTTATAATAACGGATTAAAGCGTGGCGGTATTTGGGTTTTATAGTTCAAAAACCTCCTTCTTAATCAAATCCAATCATTACGCAAGTAATCCTTGTAGTTGCGTTTATCCGTTATTACAACGAATCCTTGTAGTTGCGTTTTTTAATCCGTTATTATAACGAATCCTTGTAGTTGCGTTTTATTATAACGAATCGGCCTGTAGTTGCGTTATTTAATTCTGATTCAGACAATTGAGCCTTAACTACCGTAAGTACCGTAGCTGCCGTAGTAGCCGCCGTGGCCGCCATAGCCACCATAGCCGCCACCATAACCGCCACCATAGCCACCATAGCCGCCACCATAGCCGCCGCCATAGCCGCCGCCGTACCCACGTTTTTTGTAATAGCCATATTTATAATAATAATATTTGCCCGATTTCTTGGTATCCACCTGATTTAAAACAACACCCGCTACGGGCGCGTTGGCTTTATGCAGCCGTTTCAGGCCTTCTTGTGCTGCTTGATAAGGCGTTGAATCTGCTTTGACTACATATAGCACCATACTGGCATACTTGGCAAGTACCAACGCATCACTGACTAGCAGTGCGGGGGCGCTGTCAATGATAATGTACCCATAATCTTTAGCTAATTCTGTGAGAATATTTCCAAACCGTTTTGAGGAAAGTAATTCTAACGGGTTGGGCGGTGCCTTGCCACTGGGAATCACGTCAACCTTTGTGTTTGTCTTTTCGTCTGTATGAGAAATAAGACATTCCTTAAACTTCCGTGTCCCTGCCACCAGTTCAGCTAAACCGGGGGCATCTGCACTCAGTCCTAATGACTTGGCGACGGTCGGCCGACGCATATCAGCATCTATCAGTAAGGTTTTTTCCATCTGCCCAAGCGCAAAGGCTTGGTTGAATGCAAAGGTTGATTTCCCTTCGCCCGGAGTGGAAGAGGTTATAACTAATATCTTCAGCTGGGTGTCTAGGGACGATAACATAATGCTGGTGCGAACAGTGCGAATCGATTCGGCAAAGGCCGATCGTGAATCCTTCAAAAACATCCACCGAGGTTCCCCTATCTTGCTGCTGAGTTTAAGTTTCGGCAAGGTGCCTAACAAATGTTGTCCCAACTTTTCTTCGACCTCTCCGGTGTGTTTTATCGTGTTATCAAGATGTTCCAACAAAAAGGCCAATAGGGTTGAGAACATCAAACCTAGCAGCAAGCTAATAGCCACAATAAGTTTCTTTCTGGGTTTATAAGGTGCGCTACTAACTAAGGCCTCATCGACTATTCTCCCCACCGTTGATTGTAGCGCTTGTACGTCTTGCGAGGCATCTGTTTCTTTAAAGCGGGTTAGAAACAAATTGTACATTTGACGGTTGACATCAACCTCTCTTTGTAAGATGCCCAGTTTATATTCCTTTTTGTTCAGCTTGCGGATTTTTTTTTCATTTTCTGTCAAAGAACGTTCAAGGGCTTGCACATTGGCCTTCGCCACCTCATATTCTCTGAAAATTCCCCCAATCACATGCTTAATTTGCTTGGCCGTACTGGATCGCGCCGTTTGCAGTTCCGCTTTGGCCGCAATAATATTTGGATGTCTTTGCCCATAACGTTCACTGAGTTCAGAAAATTTTCTCTCAGCATCCAGTTCGACTGTTTTCAGGCTTTGTACCAGCGGATGGTTCAGAACGGCCGGTATAGATTCCAATGCATCCGTGGATCGACGACCTCTGAGTTTTTTGACTTGATTGTACACACTTTCAGATTCAACAAATCGCTGGCGAGCGTTGACCAATTTGGTGGCCGTTTCTTCGATCTGTCTGGTAGCCACTGTTTTGACACCCGCGACATTGACGAGATTTTGTTTGTCCATGTACTTTTGCAGCTTTTTCTCAGACTTTTTCAGATTTCCGTGTAACTTGTTTACACGTTCATTCAACCAGTTGGAAGCTTTCTTGGTCATTTCTAGTCTGGCATCAAGATCGCTTTCAATATAGCGTTTAACCAACGTATTGGGAACATCAGCGGCCAATTGTTTATCTGAAGACTCAAAGCTGATATTCACTAATTGACTGGTTCGCACCGGCAAAATACTCAAATTATCCATCACGGTATTGACGATAGCCTTATATTTTTCTTCGGACGTGGGGGACTTTTTAGGGGGTAGCCACGCACTGGGAAGCCACTTACGCCAATCAAGAGAAAAAAAACCAGGCTGTTGCTGGGCCGGATCAAAAGTCTGATGAGAGACTAAGTTGAGATCGTCAACCACCTTCTTCGCTAAACCCCAAGATTTCATGATTTCTAACTGGCTGTTGAAATATTCCTTTCTGAAGGAACTGGTTCCATAAACATCTTCAATAGAAATAACCTTTTTGTCCTCAAATTCAATGAGCAACAGAGCCGTTGAGCGATAGATAGGCTGTAACGAAAAGCTCACAATAGTCGCCAATACACCAATCAATAAACTGAGCAGTATAATTTTCCACTTATATTTGGTGATGATGTGCCAGTAATACCTGAGATCAATTTCGTCTTCGTCACTTTGACTGGCCGGCCTTTCGTCCACGACGGGTTGTGGATAAGAAGCGGGCGCTCTTCTTTCATTCGTAGGCCCTTGGTTCATAGCGGGCACTTGCGGCGGCGGATAAGTAGGCGTGCCGGTTTCATTCACAGCCGGTATTTTTTGTAGAGGATAAGCTGGTTTTTGTGAAGGATCAGATGGTGTTGTCATAAATCATTTTTTCCGATTCATTAATGTTAACGAAAATTAACAATAGCACTCCTAAAAGTGGGTGAATCTACCTGCATGCTACCGAAAATTATTGAGAGCCGTTTTATACAATCTGAATTTGCTTGGGGAAACGCAAATTGATAGATTGTAAGTCTCAGGTTTTACCAGTACTCTAGGATGAGTACTGAACCAGATACCTGCTACTTTATAATATGAAATCGTATAAAAAAGTCTCATAAAAGTCAATCAATTTTTCCAGCACCAGCCGAAGAATTGGTTGTGAAGATTTCTTAATAAATTGGTACTATGCATGAACCTTTTCCTTAGTGAACTGTCCATAAATAACTTAATTCGCATTAATAATTAATTTCCCCCCTGTTTTATGGACAGTTACTAGAAAATGCTTTCTTCAACCGTGATAATGTCCCCAGGATGGACAGGCGTATTAAGGCTAACTGGTACTGGTTCCGTTTTGTCTCCGTCACGGAGGATAAGAATTTTACTCCAGCGAGCTGAGCCAAATTGAGTAAATCCACCCGCTATCGAGATGGCCTTCTCAACAGTCAGTTCAGGAATATAGTCATAACTTCCGGGTTTTTGGACTTCTCCATTCACGAATATTTTTTTGTACTCCTTCACCGTGACAATATCTCCCGGTTCGACTTCCGTATGAAGGTTGACGGGTATTTTTGTCTCTTCTTCTCCTTTATGGACGATAAATATATCATCGCGTGAGGCCCGAACAGAGAATCCACCAGCTATCGAAATGGCCTTTTTAACGGTCAGTCCCGCAATATAATCATAACTACCAGGGTTTTTGACTTCGCCAGTGACAAAGATTTTTTTATACTCCTTCACCGTGATAATATCCCCCGGTGTGATCGAAGAATGGAGGTTGATGGGTGATGATTTTGTCTCTTCTTCCCCTTTGTGAATAATAAATATTTCCTCGCGTGAGGCTCTGTCTGTGAATCCACCCGCTACCGAAATGGCCTTTTTAACGGTGATGCCCGGCACAAATACATAACTCCCCGGTTTTCTGACTTCGCCATCCACAAAGAATTTTTGATATTCTTTGACAATGAGAATGTCTCCCGGGCCCACATAAGTTTTGAGATCAGCGGGTAGCGGTGTTCCAGTTTTGTTACCATCACTGATGATAAAGATTTCCTCGCGTGAGGCGCTTTCCGTAAATCCACCGGCTAAAGAAATGGCTTTGTTGACGGTCATACCCGGCACAAACGCAAAACCCCCGGGGTTTTTAACTTCGCCATTCACAAATAATTGTCGATATTCCAAAACGGTCACAGTCACTTTGGGGTTCATTAAGTAATCACCTTTTAGTCCTCTTGTTATCAGTTTTTCTACTTGGCTAACGGTTTTTCCAGCAAAGCTTAACTCGCCTAAAAAGGGGTAAGAAATGGCGCCCTCTTTACTCAAATGCGTTTTCACACTGAAGTCTTTTTCACCAAACACTTTAATACTGATCAAATCACCTTTTCCTAGACGATAGCTTGATAATATTTCTTCTGGATTCCGCTGAAGTTTGTAGATTTGACGTTGACGACGTTGTTGACGTTGTAGTTCTTGGCGTTGACGTTGTAGTTCTTGGAGTCGTTCTTCTTGGAGTCGTTCTTCTTGGCGTTGACGTTGACGTTGTTTTCGTTGTAGTTCTTCTTGGTATCGTTCTTCTTGGCGTTTTTTTTGGATTTGAGGTGGTTTCAGCTGTGCGGTTTGCCTTTGCCGTTGAGTTTGACTCAGTTGTTCTTCTTTACCTCCATTTCGATTCAATTCGTGCGGTTTTAATTCATCTAGCTTCGATGTTTTGATATCTTCGGAGAATTCCTTAGGTTCATCGAATGATTTCGTGGAAAGACAACTGCTTATCAAGCTAAAAACCAGTATTAAAAACAACAAGTTATAAATTTTTTTCATAAATGACATCCTTTAAAAATCCTATTCATCGTGCGAAGCCAGTGCGAAGCCAGTGCGATGCCAGGGGCGATGCCCCAGGCTATATTAATGTCGCCCCTTTGGGGCTTTAGCCCCAACGGGGCGTATTATTTAAAGCCTGGGGCATCGCCCTAGGCTTCTGGCTATATTAATGTCTCCCCATTGGGACTTTTCTACGATTTAAAAGCCAGCTCTGACTGTTAGAAAAAAGACGCGCTGATCGTAGTCGTCGCTGTCATAGTTTGAATCTCTTTTGCCAAAGTTCATCCCCGCACTTAGGCTAACTTCTTTACGCAAGTCATAATTGACAGCGAGGTTGTAGTTCTGGCTATCATCTGAGCGAGCCTCGGTTCTTGTGTCGCCCTTAAAATCGGTTTGGCCCAGATAGAAACCTACGGACGTGGAAAGACGTGGCATCCAAATGTGTGTCCCCGTTATCGAAAAATCTCGGGTTAACAAGTAATCACCGATACCGGTGGAGTCGTTGGTATATCTCCCGGTGGTAATATCCACAGTGGAACGAGCCAACGGTTTCCATTGCACGCCCACTTGCCAACTGAGCCCAGAAAAGTCTTCACGGACATCAGAATCAAAGGTTTTTCTCGAATACCCCAGCTTGGCCTTGCCCGTCGTTTTGGCCGTGGCACTCCACGTCGCACCCATCGAAAAGTCAAACCGATCATTGTCCTGTGTGGAGATGTCCAATTGATAATCGGTCACGGTCTCAGTCGCTTCAAGGAAGAGACGGGTTTTAGGTAAAACCCGGTAAATAAACCTCGCCGTGAGATCCGTGTCATTTTTGTCATCCGCACTCCCATCCAACGCGAGCAAGTTACCATTCCCATCCACCACGGACGAGTTATCCTTGTAACGTTTGGCAACATGTCCCAGTTCGGCCTCAACACGACTTCTCGCTTGATGCCTCCCATAGCTGAACATGCCTCTCACACCCTTGGTGTCCCAAACGCCCGGCTCAGTGCTATCACCACGGTCGGTGCTACCACGAGGATCATGCCCTCTCAGGTAATCCGCGCTTAAACCGAAACCAATCCGACGCGCAAATTGCCAGTCAGCTTTCCCGGAGATTTTCACATCCTCATAATTGTCCGATGAACTGCTGGTGTAACGACCTATCTCTGTTCCCAAGGACAGTGCGTAAGTATTGGCTCGTTGCTTGTGTTCCAGTCTGACTTGGGGAGTCAGCACAGTAATAGCCGAACTCTTTTCCTCCTTAGGGGCCATCAAAATATTGCTGTTGTGTTTGAGGGTCAACCCCAATTCAGGATAAACCCGAAAAGGGCCCGCTGCGATGCCTTGAGCTAAGGCCGTATTGCAGGCGACAGAAAGCATCAGTGTCAGTTTGAGAGAAGACTTCATTGCTATTTACCTTCCTACTGTGTACAATTAAATTTTTTTAGCTAGATAACCCATTTATCCTTTCGCTTTCGCTTGTGCTTAGGGTAACATACTGAGAATGCTAGACGCTGCACCACCCCACCTCACAAGCACGACGATCATCAACTCGACTTATGACGACTTTTTTACTTGTATCAATTCAGTGTACAAGATAGCAATTCTATTGACAACTATTGACATGTCAACAAATGAGTCAACACTATTAATAGAAGTGGAGTATCAGCCCTTTATCCCCTCGCCTAATGATCGCTTAGGTAACATTAATGCTTGAGAGTCCATTTTTTTTGACTTGCAAAGGCTAACCACCTCAAGCACGTTTATGTTACTTTAAAAATAACAAAATGTAAATTCTTTTAGATAATGTCCAGCCAATATCAATAGTTATCAATATTTTTTGGCCGACTATAACGTGATTTCGACTTTAAATATCAAGGCCGGTTATAAAATTATTAATTATATCAAGCATTTAGTTAGAATAACTGAATTATCAATCAGTTAAAAACAAAACCCATAAGTTGTACTGATTCATTCCAGTTGATGGCCCACAAATAAGGAATATTCACGTATTAATTCCAGCCAATATCAATAGTTAGCAATATTGTAGAGTAATTTTAGAAAAAGAGAAACAATAATTTGCTCCGAAAACCCAATCTGGCTAAACATAAGTCAATGCTAATATATCAAGCGATTGAAGTAAAAGCAACTCACTCTATTCACACAGATACCAAGCCTAATCGGGGGTATATTTATGCAACGCGATACCACACTGGGTTTCTTCTCAACTTTCTGGCAACGTTGTCGGTTTCACGGGCTTTGCTTATGGTGCTTTAATGCACGATACGGTGGTTTTTTAGTTAAACGCCTCTTCGACTTCGTTGTTTGTGCAACCGTGCTTATTCTGTTAATGCCTTTTGTACCGGTGATAGCCTTGGCCATTCGCTTGGACTCACCCGGCCCGGCCTTTTTTTATCAAACTCGTGTTGGTAAACAGGGCCAATTGTTTGGGATGTGGAAGTTTCGTTCTATGTATATAGATGCGGAGCAACGCAAGGTGGCTTTAATGAAATACCGTGATACGCAAGATGACGTGTTGTTTAAGATGAGAAACGATCCACGCATTACCCGTGTTGGCAGGCTCATTCGCAAAACTTCTATTGATGAAATCCCGCAATTTTGGAATGTGCTGCGGGGTGATATGTCTTTGGTGGGGCCACGTCCGCCCTTGCAAAGCGAAGTGGCAAAATATGGTGCCTACGAACGTCAACGTTTGAAAGTCAAGCCCGGTATCACTTGTATTTGGCAAGTATCTGGTCGCTCTAAAATTCCTTTTCCACAGCAGGTAGAAATGGATTTGCAGTATATTAACACTCAATCAATTTTTGGTGATATTCTGTTGTTGCTTAAAACCTTTTCTGCCGTGTCAAAGGGTAATGGCGCTTGGTAAGGAAAAAAGGGGGGAAAGGGTTCGCGGCTAAAGTTTTTCCTGAAAAACTTTAGCCGTGAAACAAATTATACGGAATGTACTTCAAAAGGGCATTCAATGATGAATGATGAATGATTCACAATTCATCATTCACTATTCACAATTCACAATTCACCATTATTGTTGTGCTTGTTCATCTTTGTAAAGCTTACGCGCACGATCTTGATCGACAGAAATCCTAATCTCAACGCGGCGATTCTGTGCTTTGCCATCCGTCGTGTCGTTGGACGTAGCGGGTTTGGTTTCACCATAACCAACCGACTTCAGAGCGGAAATCCCCAGATTTTTCGCATTCAGGTATTCTTCAATCGACATCGCCCGCCGCTCAGAAAGTTCTTGGTTGTATTGATCGTCGCCACTGCTGTCTGTGTGGCCTTCAATGACAACTTTATTTTCAGGATACTGTTTTAAAACAGTCGCCAGTTGGTCAAGTTTGACCCTTTCAGAGGGCTTAACACGATCTTCATCCACGTCAAACTGAATTTGCATGATGCTTTCAATCCTTTGATTTCCTTCTGTTTTGTCCACTTTAACGCTTCTCATACCGGGCACTTCTTCCAGTGCTTGCTGTTGCTTGTCCATACGGCTTCCAATGTAGGCACCGAGAAGTCCACCGGCAACTGCACCAATAGCCGCCGCTTCTTTCTCACGCCCGGGTTTATCTCCAATGGCGGCACCCGCCGCTCCGCCTAACACAGCACCTATTGCACCACCTTTGGCTGTATTACTCATACAACCATTTAAATAAATGGGACTGGTGGCAACGCTTACCATTAATAAGCCTAGCGCAAATTTTTTCATCTTTGCTTTCTCCGTTTCTGTTGGGTTTATATTTTCCCCTCACCCTAACCCCCTCTCCAGAGCGAATGCGCCCCTCAGAGGGAAGAAGGGATGCGCCCTTGCCCACAGCCGAGAGGTGAGGAGTGAGAGTGAAATGATTAACTTTAATAACTATATAGTCGCTCGGCGGCAATCTGTCAATGACATCTTTTATAACTTATTAAAACATAATAAATTTATGGCCTTATGCTCTCAGTAAACCACGGCATTTTACCCTAAGCGTTTTTATATTTGCCTGAAAGCAAAAAGTATTCCATCACATGCGCCATGCGCTCAAATTCGTGAAGTCAAGGCAAAATATTAATCACCTTGAATAGAAACCTGCGAGTTTCTGTCACGATAAAGTACCTACCATAATTCAAAATACGTGCCACATTATCAAAGTTGTCCGAAAATAAGGGTTTTGTTATTTTCATTCGCTTTCTTACTTATTGACGCACAAGCATAAGAGCAAGAAAGGGGCGTATTATTAAAGCCAGGGGCACCGCCCCTGGCTTTCTTATTGCGTCAGGTATTTAACGCACCGATAGACTATTTATTGGCCTTATACTTGTCTAAGTCAATTTTTTCACCATCTATGGTGATTGTCCCTGATAAATCCTTTTCTATCAGTAGGTTGATGAGCTTTTGTTTGGCAATTCCTTTCCCCAAAAAATCACCCATAAAGCTGACATTAACATTCCCGGTGATATCAGCCACCGTCATCATCTTTTTCAAAGATTGGTATTTTAAGTCAAGTCCTATTTTCATATTGTACAGCCTTGTGCGGGGTTTTTAAAACCCCGTTGCTCTTAATATCTTAATAATAACCCACCCCACCGGTTTGTCAATTTATCCAGCGGCGAGCATTCCAAAACATTTGCATCCAAGGGCCTTCCTCGTCGTGCCAATCGGAAGAATACCAAGAATAGTGGTGTTTTAAAAAAAGCCTTTCTGGATGCGGCATCATAATTGTAAAACGGCCATCTGGTGTTGTCACGCCCGTGATTCCCAAAGGCGAGCCATTAGGATTCGCCGGATAAGATTCCGTAACGTTTCCATAATTATCCACATAATGCAACGCCACCAAACCACTGTCTATAACTCGTTTTCGTTCCATGCTTGCTTTACCAAACTGCGCTCGCCCTTCGCCATGCGAGACGACTATTGGTAAACGTGATCCGGCCAGGCCTTGCAAAAATATTGATTTAGAATCAACAACTTCTACCATAACTAACCGCGCTTCAAATTGTTCTGATTGATTACGCACAAAAGTCGGCCAATGTTCGGTGCCCGGAATTAAGTCGTGTAATTGTGCCATCATTTGGCAGCCATTGCACACGCCTAGGGCAAAAGTATCGTCTCGGTGAAAAAAGGCCGCAAATTCGTCATAAGCGCGGGGATTAAAAAGGATGGATTTTGCCCAGCCGCCACCGGCGCCCAATACGTCGCCATAAGAAAATCCACCACAGGCTGCCAACCCTTGAAAGTCTTTGAGGCTAATACGTCCATTTAAAATATCGCTGGTATGAACATCGACACAAGTAAAGCCGGCTCTGTCAAAGGCGGCGGCCATTTCTAGTTGTCCATTAACGCCTTGTTCACGGAGGATGGCGATGCGTGGTGAAATCCCCCATTGAGGGGGGATTTCTGGTTTGAACGTGCAATGCACCGATAAACCGGGGTTTTGTGTATCCAGTAGCGCGTCATATTCTTGTTGGGCACAGTCGGGATTGTCGCGTAGGCGTTGCAAATGATAAGTCGTTTCGCTCCATACGCGTTGCAGGGTGCTACGCGGTAGACTTAAAACGAGTTTGTCGTTTTGGTAAAAGTTGAGTGTGTCGCTGCCATTCGGGGTACCTAATATATGCAGATGTTCACTTAAATGAGTTTGTTGGGCAAACCCATTTTGTATCTCAGCAATATCAGTGCTTTTTATTTCTATTATCGCGCCTAAATCTTCGTTAAAGAGACTGGCAAAAATGTTTGAAAATATTCCCGCCCTAGGGGGATTTCCCTTTGAAAAAGGGGGGGTAGGGGGGATTTGAATGTCCAAACCAGTATGCCCTGCAAACGCCATTTCGCATAGTGTGACAAATAAACCACCGTCGGAGCGATCATGGTAAGCGAGGATTTTATCTTGTCGATTTAGGGTTTGGATGATGCTAAAGAAATCCACTAAATCTTGTGGATTGTCGATATCGGGGGCGGTGTCACCGAGTTGGTTGTAGACTTGTGCTAACGCGGAACCGCCTAAACGATTTTTACCTTTGCCTAAGTCTATTAATAATAGTACTGTGTCGTTGCCTTGTATTTGTGGCGTGAGGCTGCGGCGGATGTCTGATACTCGCGCAAACGCGGAAATAATCAAAGAGAGTGGCGCGGTGACGGATTTATCATCCCAAGCCGCGTGCATGGAGAGGGAGTCTTTGCCGACGGGAATGTTGATGCCTAGCGCCGGGCAGAGTTCCATTCCTACCGCTTTTACGGTATCAAATAAGGCCGCGTCTTCGCCCGGCTGTCCACACGCTGCCATCCAGTTGGCTGATAATACAATGTCACTGAGATTGTCTATAGCTGCCGCTGCAATATTGGTAATGGCTTCACCGATAGCCATACGTCCAGAGGCGGGGGCATTGAGTAATGCCAACGGGGTGCGTTCACCGATTGCCATCGCCTCACCAGTGACACTGCCAAAAGTGGTTGCGGTGACGGCGCAATCGGCAACGGGCACTTGCCAAGGGCCGACCATTTGATCGCGCACGGTTAAGCCGCCGACGGTGCGATCACCGATGGTAATCAAAAAGCTTTTGTTGGCGACGGTGGGTAAATGGAGGACTCGGAACGCGGCTTCTTTTATATTTGACACACCCCTCAATCCGCTCTCAAGAGGGGAATTGGCTTCGTTATTCCTTGGATCGAAGGGGCTAAGGGTGTGTTGTTGAGAGGGGCCGAGATTGTGTAATTCCTCTCTTGAGAGTGATAAGGGGTGTGTTAAGACTTCGCGGCGCATTTTAGGCGGTTTGCCCAATAACACCGACAACGGCATATCAATAAAAGCGGTTTCACCGTCATATAAATATAATTGTTGTTCTGCTGTCGCTTCGCCAACGACGGCATAAGGACACCGTTCTCGCTCACACAATTGTTTAAATAACGGTAAGTTTTCTTTAGCAATGGCGAGTACATAACGCTCTTGCGCTTCGTTGCACCAAATTTCCATCGGCGACAAACTGGGATCAGCCGTGGGAATGGCACTTAATTTAAATTGTCCACCGCAGCCGCTGTCATGCACCAATTCTGGTAACGCGTTGGACAGTCCACCGGCACCAACATCGTGTACAGAGAAAATCGGATTATCTGCGCCCATGCGCCAACAGGCATCAATGACTTCTTGACAACGCCGCTGCATTTCTGGATTGCCGCGCTGCACGGAGGCAAAGTCTAAGTCTTCGCTACTGTGCCCGGCTGTCATTGAGGAGGCGGCACCGCCGCCTAAGCCAATTAACATGGCAGGGCCGCCTAATACTATTAATAGGCTACCGGGCGGTATAGGCTTTTTTTGGACATGTTGCGGCCGAATGTTGCCGACACCGCCGGCTAACATAATCGGTTTGTGGTAGCCGCGCCGTCGCCCATTTACCTCGATTTCAAAGGTACGAAAGTAGCCGCACAGGGCCGGGCGGCCAAATTCATTGTTAAAGGCGCTGGCACCAATAGGCCCTTCTAGCATAATTTGTAAGGCGGTTGCCATGCGTGACGGAGTTTCGTAGGGCGTTTCCCAAGGTTGCGGCGCGTCGGGTAGGCGTAAATGGGATACCGAAAAGCCGGTTAAACCGGCTTTAGGCTTTCCACCGCGCCCGGTTGCGCCTTCGTCACGAATTTCGCCGCCTGAACCGGTGGCGGCACCGGGAAAGGGCGAAATCGCTGTGGGGTGATTGTGCGTTTCAACTTTCATCAAAATGGCGGTGTCTTGTTCAACATAACCATATTGATGGGTAGCGGTGTCGGGCATAAAAATCCCCCCTAACTCCCCTTTTTCACCCTCCTGAACGCCCCCCTTCCGCAAGCTAAAACCTGTCATCACAGCAGCATTATCGTGATAGGCGGAAATCACCGCTCCCGGATGTTGTTGATAGGTGTGGCGTATCATTTGAAACAATGATAGCGGTTGTGCTTGCCCATCAATTATCCATTCGGCATTAAAAATCTTGTGCCGACAATGTTCAGAATTGGCTTGGGCAAACATCATTAATTCAACGTCGGTGGGATTACGTTGCAAGGCTTTGAAATTATTAAATAAGTAGTCAATTTCATCGGCCGAGAGGGCCAGTCCTTGTTGTTGGTTTGTTTGGATAAGGGCTTGTATTCCTTGCGCTAAAATGTTAATGGTTCGCAAAGGCCGCGGGGCCGCTTGGCTAAATAGCGCGTCGGTTTGTTTAATATTTAATAGCACCGCCTCTGTCATGCGATCATAAATTAGGCTGCTAAGTTGTTTGATTTGTGATTCATCAAGGGGCGCGTTGGCAGTGAAATGCCATAACACGCCGCGTTCTATTCGTTTGACGGCCGACAAACCACAGACGGCGGCAATATCAGTAGCCTTACTAGACCAAGGGGAAATAGTGCCGGGGCGCGGGATAACGAGTAAGTATTGTTCAGAAATCGCTCCTTGAGGGAATCTGCTATCTGGCAATAAGGCCAGCAACCGAGCCTCTTCGATTTCTGATAGGGGACGCTCAACATCAACAAAATAGAGATATTGGGCCTCAAGCGTGAGGAGAGATGGTACATAAGTCTTTGCTTTATAGAGTAATTTTTCAATACGATAGGCTGAAAGGGCGGGGCCGCCGGCGTAGTACATAAATACCTCGATAGTTTGATGGGAGAGTTTTTGGAAAATCTCAGATTCATGCCATGAATCTTCAGTTTGCCAGATGTAAGGATTGTATATAGTAAATCATCAATATTGATAATCCTTTCATAAGCAAATAATCCTTGTAGTTATTGAAGGTTGAAAGTGCCATTTTGCCCTAAATATTTTTCAGCTTTTTCGGCAATGTCTATAGTTGATGAGAAAGTTTTTGGGGCGCATTCCCATTTTCCGGGTAACTTCAAGTGATAAATTCTTAACAATAACTACAAGGATTGCATTTTATAAAGGATTTGATTGAAACCCATTTCAATTTGACGACAATGGGCATTAAACTTTATACCGTCTTTCACTTATCCATAAGGAGGCTATCCACCTAAGGCGAGACACCTGACTTAGTTTGTCATTCCGAGCGAATGCGAGGAATATTGGACTTGGATAATGACAAGGTGTCGCCGCGATGAAGGGTAGCCCATAAGGAGTTTCTTCTTTTAAAAGCGCTTACAAAGTGCATGCTAATGTTTGTTACAACCCTAATCCACGTCACCTTTGTTGATCCAAAAATCCGTTTTTATAAATATAGGACTTACGCATTGACAGATTTAATGTTTTATGCTATATATTATAATACAAAGCATCTCTGGTTTGTGATTGATGATTTTGGGGCCATTTTCCTTAGGTTTAATCGTCAGCCAAATATTCCCAAACCCGTGATATTTCCAGTGAAAACCTATTTTGTGAAATTTGTCAATGCTTAAGTCCTAAAATCCTTTCTAAAATGCAATCCTTGTAGTTATTGCCCGTTCAATAGGAATGCACCCGTTTTTGGTGTCGTTAAAAACCGTCGAGCGAAGGGCAACTTATGATGAGCATAAGCGTTATTGCTTTCACCAGTGCCATCATTTTATCGCAGCGTAACTCCTGGAAATTGGTAAACATCAAGCTTGCTCTCGTAAATTCACCTCATTGATAGGCATGAACTCGCAAACTGAAGAAGTTTTTACATAAGGCAAAACCTTCGATGTTTGCCAAACGTCGTCTCAAGCGAAGCGAGATCAACCTCGAAACTTTTTAACCGAAATGATTGAGACTGCAAACGGTTAGAATTTGCCGCCCCCTGACACATTCCCTACCCCTCTCACTTACCTTTACCTTTAATCGAAAAAATTCATTCACTTATTTTACAATGACTCATTCATTAAGCACTCACACTTAACGCAAAAAAACTATTCTTTTCAATAACATACCTACTTTTTTTTAATATTATACTCCGGAAAAGAAGGGAGTAAAATAGTGGCAAGTGGGTAAACAAAAACGAGCGGTAATAGTCGCTGAAGCGACTACTACAAACCGGTTGTGCTAGGGTTGTTTGAGAAAATTTTGAGACAAACCGCCAAGGTTGTGCATTGTAAAACGCTTTATACGGAACGTACTTCAAATCCGTGAAAATCACACCGGAAAATTTTCATAAAATTCATCGCAAAATTATAGACTTATAATTAATTTGAACATTTTTCATTTTTCATTTTTCATTAGTAGACTGAAGCCCTTGGCTTTGTCGGACGGACTGTCGTTACAAAAGTGTTACATCGATCAGATTGCCCTGCGACAAAAAAGCACTAGGTTTTTTATTTGGATTGGTTTATTATTCGCCGCCTCACAAGATACCCCTTTTAATTTAAGGAGAAAATGCTATGTCAAATCGACGCCATTCACGCCGTTTTATCCGGCTTATTGGGTTGGTTTTGTTTTTAAGTGGGTCGTCCTTGGTACAGGCGGCGACAGACTGCACGCACCAAACCCAAATACCACAATCCGAGTGTGAGGCCCTTATTGATCTGTATAACAGCACGAATGGGCCTCATTGGAACAATAACACCGGCTGGAATGACACAAATGCCCCCTGTTCTTGGAATGGAATCGCATGTCGCGGTGGGCATGTAACGACACTCGTTCTGGACGAAAACCAACTCAGCGGTTCTATCCCTGACTCGTTGGGGAACTTGAGTCGTTTGACGCACCTCTATCTGCACAATAACCAACTCAGCGGCTCTATTCCTGAGTCGCTGGGAAATTTGAGCAATTTGCTGTCTCTTGAACTATACCGTAACCAACTCAGCGGTTCTATTCCTGATTCGTTGGGGAATTTGAGCAATTTGACGTACCTTTATCTGCACGTCAACCAACTCAGCGGTTCTATCCCTGACTCGCTGGGGAACTTGAGTCGTTTGATGTACCTCTATCTGCACACTAACCAACTCAACGGCTCTATTCCGGACTCGCTGGGAAATTTGAGCCGTTTGCAGTTTCTCTATTTGGCCAAAAACCAACTCAGCGGCTCTATCCCTGACTCGCTGGGGAACTTGAGTCGTTTGACGTACCTCTATCTGCACAATAACCAACTCAGCGGTTCTATTCCTGAGTCGCTTGGAAATTTGAGCAATTTACTGTCTCTTGAACTGTACCGTAACAAACTCAGCAGTTCTATTCCTGACTCGTTAGGCAATCTAAGCAATTTAGAGACGCTCTATCTGCACGTCAACCAACTCAGCGGTTCTATCCCTGACTCGCTTGGAAAATTAAGCCGTTTGATCCGCCTCTATCTGCACACTAACCAACTCCGCGGTTCTATTCCTGACTCGTTTGGGAATTTGAAGAGTTTGACGCACTTGCAGATGTACACTAACCAACTCAGCGGCTCTATTCCTGATTCGCTTGGGAACTTGAACAGTTTGCTGTATCTCTTACTTTAAAACGCCAAAACAACAAAATCTGGCTTTAGTTATGTTTAAGGGGCAAGCTCCCTTGGGTGATAAAACATCTATCACCTTTGTCAAAAACCGAATCAAAATATTTCTTGCACCATGTATATCTCGGTTTACCCTTTTTCCTTGGAAAAGAATTGAAGCTTTCCCTCCCAAGTTTTTCAGAATAGAACCGTCCCACAAGGTTTTTGAAGTATATGATTCGTTGGCATCTATCACCGTTTTGCCATATTTCTTGGCCATCCACTTCAAAGTTTGCTTAAACTTATAGTGGGCCAACCCAAGCATTCCCCTAACCGTTTTACGTCTCAAAAATCGTTTGCGTGTTTCATTACTTTTTTTGGCCATTTGTTGGGTTTCAAAAGTGGGCAATAAAATCACGTCATGATTTGAGACCAAATCATAAGCCACGCGCCGATGTAAATCACTTACGAGGTTTTGTTGTCTCGCTCGAACTTTTGCAATTCGCCAGTTGAGATTTTTCAACCTATCCTTAACCCATTGTTTAGACTTATCTTCATGATGAAGCTTATCGCGTGCAGACAAAAGAGCATCAAGCTCCAACATCAAGGGTACTAGCCGGTCATTAACAAAGCCATCACCATAACTCACCGCAGAATCGAAACTAAAAGCGGTTTGAAAGGTTCTAACACCTGGGTCAAGAGCAACAATGGATAAAGATTGAGTTTTTGTTGGCTCAACAGACTGATTCGATTTAACACTGGCAAACCATTGGTTATTTGTGTAAGTCACGATAACTGTTTGACCTATAGCTTCAGATGGAGCACATTCTGTCCACCTACAACCCTTCAATATTTTAGGGAAAATCTGCTTATTTGATGACAACCTTGGAACCACAAAATATTGTTGAGGTGCATTTCTTGACATGAAAGACATCTCAGCCTTTTCGCCTTTCATCCGTTTTTTAATCACAGCAGAGCGTGTGTCACACGCTTTACGGTAAGCGGCCTGAACAAGGTTGCTGTTGTAAGTTATGTCATGTTCTTCACACTCTAATTTACACCAATCGCAAATCTGAGTTCTGAACTCGCTGGAAGACTTGCGCCCCTTCTTCATGAACTCAATGGTTAAATTGTAAGCCCGACGATAAAGATTCAAAGACGCAAACCATAGAGGTTCGTTTTCAGGATAAATCCTTATCTTTTTGCTTGTGATTACGTCTTGCGCTTCTTTTTCCGTAGTGGGAGTTGATGAAGCTGGTAACGAAAGCGATAAACTGCTCGGAATAATCTGGTTCTTCCAAAAGCTCGATTCGCCCACCTGATAGTTCGATAATCCACTTGATAAGTGCAAATCCACTTCGGGTGATTCTATCTGATGTGGTTGCCACAATATGTAATGGATTTCCCTCGATAGCTTGTTCCAAAATGGCCCTATATCCACGTCTATTTTGGTTAAATCCTGAGGCAATGTCAGATATAATTTTCGCATATGGGTATTTTTTTCTGAGCAATTCCTCTTGTCTAACAAGTGAGCTTTTTTGTTTGGCGCTGGAGATTCTTGCGTAGAGAATAGTGGTAATTGGTTCATCAACCCAAACCCGGTAATGTCCCCCTTTGGTTTTTTTGACTTTCTCAAATTTGCCCTCCTTTATCCAATGAAAGGATAGTTTCATTTGTAACAGAATATTCTTTAGCTAAAAAACCAGTTGATTTATACATAACCTAAAATCACCGTTTTGTTTTCCTTTCAATTTTAGTGTTTTTGGTTTGTTATGTCAACTGCACGATAACCAACTCAGCAATTCTAATTATAGAGTAACTGACTGAATATATGGAAAATAATTTCCTTTATTTTCCTTGGGATTTTGACGTGTAAAAGGAGTGAGTTTTAGGTGCATTTTTTGGAGTCATCATCTTAAGAGCGATATGCCGTGGCAGATTTTCACCCAGTAGCCCACACCTCAGTTCATCGGCCGGCACAGCACCTCGACTTCATTATTCAACTCATTGAATTCATTCAATTTCAAAAATTAGAATTGCTGTAACCAACTCAGCGGCTCTATCCCAGCATCGTTGGGCAATTTGACCAATTTGCAGGTTCTCTATCTGCACGTCAACCAATTATGCGGCGATATCCCAGTTTCACTGATGAATTTGACTCATTTAGAAACGCTAAGATTAGACAGCAACCACTTAACCGCTACTGATCCGGCCCTTCTCAACTGGCTTAATCGTAAACAGTCTGGGTGGGTAACGAGTCAAACACCGTGTTCTGAAGGCGAAACGTGTTTAGTCTACGCCCTACACGATGGCGGCCGGAATAACTCACAATTATTAACGATTAACCCAGACAATGGTTTTGAAGTCAACGCGTTGGGAGATATTCATACGGGCTACGACATCGAAGGCATGGATATCCACCCACAGACAGAAGAACTCTACGTTTCTTCTGGTGATGATCCCGCAGACGGTTTGGCGCATGGCTATCTTTATAAAGCCAATAAAAACAACGGAACACTGACACCCGTGTGTAGTACGGGCTTAGGCGAAGTCTCAGCCATGTCATTCCACCCACAAACTTACCAATTATGGGTTTGGGCCGATGGTGAAGGGTTGTTTACCATTGATATTAACCAAATTGACAACGGTGTTTGTGAGAAAACAGAAATATTATCTTATCCGGCAAAAGTGGAAGGCCTCGCTTGGGATAATGACGGCCAAGTACTCTATGGGAGCGAAGGCACGGCCTTATATAGATACTTCTCCAACACGGGCATCGTGGAAAAAGCCTGTGACAACTTTCCATCAGAAGTGGAAGCCTTGGATATGTTAGCGGATGACTCGTTGTTGTTTGCGTTGCATCAAGCCAGTGATACCAGTATCCATTCGTTTGACATTGAGACTTGCGCCGTCAAAAACAGCGTACCTCTGCCAGTGGAAACGCCCTACACCGATATTGAAGGGATGAGTTGGAACTGTCCGATTCGCTAAGGATAACAAAATGCAGCAAGCCCCTAGTCGAAAGACTTGGGGCTTTTTTTTCATGCGAATATTGTGTTTAAGATATGCGACACCTCAATCGCAAAGGCTCTTTACCCCGAAGGAGTCAAATGTGAATAGCCACAGGTGAAACCTGTGGTAGTGGTAAATAAACTCAACCCCAAAGGGGTTGAATGTGAATAGCAACCGGTGAAAAAATTTTTAATACGATTTTGCTCAACTTGAAAACGACTTAACTCAGAAAACGGCTCCCCGTCATTCAACAGTACAACGAATTACGCGGATAAACGAATTGACTTACCAACAGTTTTGCTCAACTTGAAAACGACTTAACTCAGAAAACGGCTCCCCGTCATTCAACAGTACAACGAATTACGCGGATAAACGAATTGACTTACCAACAGTTTTGCTCAACTTGAAAACGACTTAACTCAGAAAACGGCCTAACTCACTCAACCTAAAAACACAGTCTAACGACGTTTTTTCTCTGTGTTCCTCTGTGTCAACTCTGTGCCCTCTGTGTGTCTAAAAGTGGGCCATGTTGTCGGATTAATAGGTATAAGTTTTTATCGCTCATATAAGCAAGGACTGATTGGCTTTATCCTTGATTATACCCAATCCTTGTAGTTGTTATAAAAAGCGCATTCACCAAGGATACCAACCATCCGACGCCCATCAGTGCTTTTATGAAAATAAAAAGTGGGCCATGTTGTCGGATTGATAGGTAAGAGTTTTTCTCACTCAACTTAAAAACGACTTAACTCAGAAAACCGCCAAAGTCACTCAACTTGAAAACACCGCATACTTATACCGTCGGCCAGTTTTAACACTACCAAACGTTAGTTTGGACGACTGCCAAACTAGCGTCATTAGATGTACTAACAAATGTACTACGTTACTACTAATTCGTTTATCCGCGTAATTAGTTGTACTAGCGTAATTAGTTATACTGTATTTGCCCAAAGCTAAAGCTTTGCACCCCACGTACTCATGTTTTGCAAATAACTTTGCAGTTTGCTTTGCAGTTTGCTTTGCAAATTAAAAATTACGCGCTTTATGCAAATCAGTATTCTTTAAAAACAAGCGGTTACAATCTGGCATTCTACTTGCATCGATAAATGAAACATTCAAAGTGCGATTGTTTAACTATTTTATTTTTAAAGGAGAACACACCATGTCAACTACATATCCTTCACGGCATTTTATTTCGCTGACTGGGTTAACCTTACTGTTAAGTGGGTTGCCGTTGGCGCAGGCCGAAACTGACTGCACGGCAGTCACTGAAATTCCACAAGCAGAGTGTGAAGCCCTTATCGATCTCTATAATAGTACTAATGGGGCTAACTGGACAGATAACCTGGGCTGGAATGTAACAAGTAACCCTTGTGAGTGGGGAGGTGTCTTCTATGATATTAAGGAAGTCACCTACGAAAAGGGAGTCGTTTGTGAAAATGGGCATGTCAGGAAGCTCGATCTATACACGAACAACCTCAATGGTTTTATCCCTGAGTCCATAACGACGTTGACTCGTTTAAACTCACTCAAGCTGGGTAACAACAAACTCAGTGGCAACGGTAGTCAGCCTATCCCAGAGTTTATCGGGGATTTGACCAATTTGCGGACATTGTCTTTATCTGGGAACAAATTCATCGGCTCTATCCCTGAGTTTTTGAAAAACTTGATAAAGTTGCAGTCTCTGTCTTTGTCCAACAACCGTCTGGTTGGGACTCTCCCAACGTTTTTGGGAGACTTGATTAATTTGAAAACGCTGTCTTTGTCTCGGAACAAACTCACAGGTTCTATTCAAGTTCTGGAGAACTTGACCAATTTGCAGTCTCTTTGGTTGTACAGCAACAAGCTCGATGGGACTATCGAAGTTTTGGTGAATTTCACGCAGTTAAAAGAGACTTCTCTGTCCTACAACAAATTTCGCGGAACTATTCCTGATGGGCTGGGCAACTTGACTAATTTGGTGTATCTGTCTCTGCACCATAACAAACTCAGCGGGCTGATTCCAGAATCTCTGGAGAACTTGAACCGTTTGGAAACGCTGGCTTTGAGCCACAACAAACTCCGTGGTTCTATACCTAACGTGTTGGGGAACTTGAGCAATTTAAATAAACTCTCTCTACAGTACAACCAACTCAGCGGTTCTATCCCTGACTCTCTGGGAAATTTAAGCCGTTTGCAAGAATTGTGGCTGTACAGAAACCAACTCAGCGGTTCTATTCCAGAATCTTTGGGAAACTTGAGTCAGCTACAAAAGACTTCTTTGTCTAACAACCAACTCAGCGGTTCTATCCCTGAGTCGTTGGGAAATTTGAACCTGTTGGAGCAACTGTCTCTGCATAAAAACCAACTCAGTGGCACGCTCCTTGAGTCTATCGGGAATTTGAGCAATTTGCAGAGCCTCAAGTTGAATGAAAACGAATTGTGTGGAAAAGTGCCGGCTTCGCTGATGAATCTGACTCATCTAAGCGTACTTACCTTAGACAATAACCATTTAACGACTTCTGACGCGGTGTTGATGACGTGGCTAAATGACAAAAACCCGACGTGGGCAATGACTCAAACGCCTTGTTTTGCCAGCGGACAAAGCGAAACGTGTTTAGTTTATGCCGTGCATGATGAAGGATTGAATAACTCTCAATTATTAACGATTAACCCAGACAATGGTTTTGAAGTCAACGCGTTGGGAGATGTTCATGCGGGCTACGACATCGAAGGCTTGGCTATCCACCCACTGACAAAAAAACTCTACGCCTCATCAGGCGATGATCCGGCCGACGGTTTGGAGCATGGCTACATTTACCGCGTCAACAAGGCCGATGGAACACTAACACCCGTGTGTAGTACGGGCTTAGGCGAAGTCTCAGCCATGTCTTTCCACCCACAAACTTACCAATTATGGGTTTGGGCCGATGGTGAAGGGTTATTTACCATCAATCTTGACCAAATCGAAAACGGCACTTGTGAGAAAACCGAAATAGTGGGCCATTCGGCCAAAGTGGAAGGCCTCGCTTGGGATAATGACGGCCAAGCACTCTATGGAAGCGAAGGCACGGCCTTATATAGATACTTGTCTAACACGGGCATAGTGGAAGAAGCCTGTGACAACTTTCCCTCAGAAGTGGAAGCCTTGGATATGTTAGCCGATGGCACATTATTATTTGCTTTGCATGACGCCAGCGATACCCGCATCCATTCGTTTGACATTGAAAACTGCTTAGCCAAAGAGAACGCACCGGTACCGGTGGAAGCTTTATACACGGATATTGAAGGGATTACTTTGAATTGTCCGAGTCGCTAAGGATAAACTCTAAAATGCAGCAAGCCCCTAGTCGAAAGACTTGGGGCTTTTTTTTACAATTAATTATTAATGATTAATTATTAATTAGCCCCCAACCCCGTAGGGGTTAAATGTGAATAGCCCTAGGTGAAACCTGGGGTAAAGTGTATCGGGACGCGCCAACCCCGAAGGGGTTGAATGTGGGGTGGTGAAAATAAATAATTAGGCCCCAGCCCCGAAGGAGTTGATCGTCAAAAACTCCTTTTTTATATTAAACTTGTCCCTAAATAAACGTAACCCATTGAAAAGACGAGATACCACGATAATCAAGGACTTAGCTTATTAAGGGACAACTCTATTTAATCCTTGTAATTATTAACATCGGCCCTAAATTCAGCAATCACTTCGATAGAACCGACGATATTTTGATTAAATTGCAATAACTCCTCGGCCGGAATCCAATATTCTTGATGCATTGAACTACCAACCGTCCGTACTGGAGGTCACGATTTTATAGATATATATCAACATTAAACCGAAAATGTAAATATTATGTATAAGGATGTAACCAATCCGATATCCCCTCGTCAAAACTTAGGGTTACTTGCTAGGCAAGTCGATTAAAATTCGTTCAGTTGGATGTAACCAAGCTTTGAAATAATTACCAAGCTTCTTAACCAATTTATTAAACGAGAATTTAGAATCGTTTTTTCTTAAAATGTTGTACGCGCCGTTCACATCGGCATTAATAGCTACGCCGTTTTGTGAACGATATAAGCCGCGTTTGACTCGTTTGCCATTGAATGTGTGGGTAGTCTTAGGCTCATACTTTTTAGGCAAAATATCATCATCAACAAAACTTGCTTTTGAAGTGTAACTCTCATTTATGACTTCCAGCGTAATGCCATGTAACTCAAGCTTATAGCGCAATTTATCTATAAACTGACCAAGAGATAAATTCACGAAGTTCTGATTAGTCTTTTTACCCAAGTTGATTTGGTTAAGTGATTTAGTAACGTCACCTACCACAACCTTAGAAATACCTTGTTCTACACAAATATCTGTGACTTTACGAGTTGCCTTATGCAGATAATCCGTAATCCTTGCATTACGCCTATCAGTCAAGCGCTGTAAACGATTGGACCACTTGCGATCACGGGTCTTTTTTAAGTGCGATTGAAACTTGGCATATCGCTTGTTATAGTGGTGATTGATGGACTTAAGTCTTCTACCATCAACAATAAAAGGCCTTGTCACACCATTAGTCACACAGGACGCTAAATTGTTGAGGCCTAAGTCAATCGCCATAACCTTATCGCTCGGCGAAACCGTGTCAACAATTTCATCATCTTCATAAACAAAAATCGCTTCAAAATGCCGGTACTTAGGCACAATTTCAACCTGTTTAATTGTTTTACCAACCAATTTCTCAGGTAAGGAAAAACTCAAACCCTTTTCCAGAAATACCATCTGATCTTTAATTGAAAAAGCCTGATAATCGTAAATCAGGTTATCGTATTGCTTACGTTTAAATCATGGTGGCTTAGGTTGTCCACTATATTTACTCGGATTTTGTTGAAAATCCTTTATACATTTGAAAAACGATTTAAAGTTTTTATCAAGCCTCCGTAAAGTTTGTTGAGATACCTTAGCTTTCAACAACTTATAGTTAATCTCTCCCTCAATATTTTCAACTTGTTTCATAACCTTATCCATTTTTGGATAGGCAAAATATAAGCCAGTGGCTTCAAACGCTTGACGTAGTATCCATAGAGTTTGGTTATAGAGATTTTTAGCATGATGAGTCAATTCTCTCAACCGCTTGAATTGTTCTCTATCTAAACCTCTAATTTTCATCTTCAGTGCTTTTTTCATTGAGCACCTCAATAGCACGTTTTAGACTTCGTTTAGAATAATATTTCATTGAGAAACAATGAATAAGAGTAATAATTTCAGTCATGATTCCTTCACTGTCCAATCGGACATTGTTACTTTCATTTATGACAACTATTTCAGTTCCTTCCTGACGAAATAGATATAAAGAAGTCCAAAACCAACACGGGAAAGTCTATCCTTATAACTTATAAAGACTTTATCGACCAAACATCAATAACTAACTTAAGCAAGGAAAAAAAGTTTAAATTTTGACGTTCTTCTTTACCAGCGTATTTATAAATGATAACAATTATATTGTCAACATTATCAGTTATAATGTTTATATTTGTTTATATTTTTTGCAACTATACACGAAAACGAGTCACATAGCCAACAAATCCAGAAGCCGCATCCTTCGTATTCCAATCACGCGCAATTTGCGCCGCATAATCTTCCTGAAGAACGGGATAAAAAATCGGTTGGAATGGGAGACGCGGTGGAAAGGCCGTATAACCACATTGTTGAATCAACTCCATTTCTTTTTGCCCAACGGGGCGAAAGAGTGTTAATATTTCGTGATTTAATACCATATCCAAGAAGTAATTTCTATAATTTTTTGATTTTACAAGTGACATTGAATGTAGACGCGCAGCAATATCCGCCCGACATATCTTATAATTAACGTGAGTTCGACTTTAAATATCAATGAGTTATTAATTTATTAGTTATATCAATTATTTAGCTATAATGACTTAATTATCAATCAGTTAAAAAGAAAATACCTAAGTTGTACTTACTTCTTCCAGTTGATGGCCCACAAATAAGGGTTATTCACCTATTAATGCTAAGGGTTTAATATCACAAAATGTCTTTTTAATCAATTAATTGTAATCAACTATTTGATTAACATAATATTTATATAAGTTATTGAAAAGTCGAGCTCACGTAATTATATAAAGTACAACAAATGACGGGAATAAACGCATTAACTAAAGAACATAGACTGAGAACATCTAGCTTGATTTTAAATCGTCCCAATTGACACGCATGGATTCTCTATAAAAAGAAATATTAATTCGTTTATAGGACTTACGCAGTCACGGAACTAACTAATTGATTTTATTTAAAAACTGTTATGTTAAAATAAAGGCTGTGGCCTTTTTGAGGTAACTGATTGAATAGTCAATCAATTTATTTTGTCAATGCGTAAGTCCTAGTTTATTCCAAGTCTCGTTGTACTATGAGACGTAATATTAACTCGTTTAGGAGCAAAATTCGTTTATCCGCGCAATTCGTTGTACTCGTTTAGGAGCACAATTCGTTTATCCGCGCAATTCGCTGTACTCGTTTAGGAGCACAATTCGTTTATCCGCGCAATTCGTTGTACTCGCTTAGGAGCAAAATTCGCTTATCCGCGCAATTCGTTGTACTCGTTTAGGAGCACAATTCGTTTATCCGCGCAATTCGCTGTACTCGCTTAGGATAAAAATTCGCTTATCCGCGCAATTCGTTGTACTCGCTTAAGCGCAAAATTCGATTATCCGCGCAATTCGTTGTACTCGCTTAGGAGCAAAATTCGATTATCCGCGCAATTCGTTGTACTCGCACAGGCGCAAAATTCGATTATCCGCGTAATTCGTTATACTAATAAATCAACCCAAAAAGGACATCATCATGCGTACTACCCGCTTTTTACTCGCCACACTCAAAGAAACCCCCTCTGATGCTGAAATCATTAGTCACCAACTCATGCTCCGAGCGGGCATGATACGAAAACTCGCCGCCGGCCTATACACATGGCTACCACTAGGGCTGCGCGTTTTACACAAAGTCGAAAACATTGTCCGTGAAGAAATGGACAAATCAGGCGCACAAGAAGTCCTCATGCCAGCAGTGCAACCGGCCGAATTATGGCAAGAATCAGGCCGTTGGGACGAATACGGCCCCGAATTATTGCGTTTTCCAGATCGCCATGAACGAGAATTTTGTTTTGGGCCTACCCATGAAGAAATCATCACCCACCTAATCCGCCACGAAATTCGCAGTTATAAACAATTACCTGCCAACTTTTACCAAATTCAAACCAAATTCCGCGACGAAATTCGGCCTCGCTTTGGCATCATGCGGACGCGTGAATTTCTAATGAAAGACGCTTACTCCTTTCACCTAGAACAAGCCTCGCTGCAAGAAACATACAACGTGATGTTTGAAACCTACGCCAATATTTTCAAACGCTTAGGCCTAAGCTTCCGCGCCGTGCTAGCCGACACCGGCAATATCGGCGGCAGCGGCTCACATGAATTTCATGTCTTGGCCGAGTCTGGAGAAGACGCAATTGCTTATAGCACCACGAGCGATTATGCCGCCAACGTAGAAATGGCGCCCGCGTTGCCGCCCGAAGCTGAACGCCCCGCGCCAACGGCAACAATGACGGTAGTAGATACGCCCAATCAACACACGATAGAACAAGTCAGCCAGTTCCTAAACGTGCCACCTTCACAATGCCTCAAAACGCTGCTCGTCAAAGGCGAAAACGAATTAATAGCGCTCGTGCTACGCGGCGATCACACGCTCAATGCTATCAAAGCCGCTAAACTGCCCCAAGTTGCCAGCCCACTGACTTTTGCTGATCCGGCCCAAATCCGCGAAATCATTGGCTGCGATATTGGCTCAATTGGGCCAGTTGGTTTAACAATACCCGTTTTGGTCGATCATAGCGCCGCCCACTTAGCCGATTTTGTCAGCGGCGCCAATAAAGACGGCCAACACCTCACAGGCATCAACTGGGGGCGCGATTTACCAGAACCGCAAACCGTTGATTTACGCAACGTTGAAGCCGGCGATCCTAGCCCAGACAGTAATGGCGTATTAGCGATAGCGCGCGGCATCGAAGTTGGACACATTTTCCAACTAGGCGACAAATACAGTAAAGCCATGCATGCGACAGTGCTTGACGAAGAAGGCAAAGCCATTACCTTAACCATGGGATGTTATGGCATTGGCGTATCTCGCCTTGTGGCCGCAGCCATTGAACAAAACCATGATAAAAATGGCATTATTTGGCCGCAAGCCATTGCACCGTTTTCCGTTGCCTTATTACCGATGAATATGCACAAATCGCAACGGCTACGCGAAGCAACACAAGAAGTATACGCCAAATTACAAGCGGCCGGCATAGAAGTCTTATTTGATGATCGCAGAGAACGCCCTGGAGCGATGTTTGCCAATTCGGAATTGATAGGGATTCCGCACCGCTTGGTTGTCGGCGAACGTGGTTTAGACAAAGGCGAAATAGAATATAAAGGGCGGCGCGACCAAAAAGCGCAATATGTGCCAATAGACAACGTGATTGAATTTATTAAGGACAAGCTGCATTAGATTAAAAACAGGGAGCATTCCCATTTTAACGGACAGTTAAGTACAACGGATACTCGAAATAAACGGATAGTGTTCAATTAATTATCCTAATCTTTTTAGAGGCACCAATAGATCAACTACCGTGACTTTGAACCGTTCAAAATCGATCCCTTTGATGACTTTTAAAAAAACCGTTCAAGTGACTTTGGATCGAGGAAAAATTAACTTCCCCCAATCTCCTCATGGCGCATCAATAGTGGTGTATAAGGATTGAGGAAGTTATTTTTGAGCCGAGCCTTTTATTTATCCGT
>Ga0190315_1000213_pt1 | contig 36054 bp, 22 predicted proteins | sample 48701101_MG_FD_161673 | JGI IMG/M metagenome (GOLD analysis project Ga0190315, IMG submission 161673) | Hydrothermal vent sediment bacterial communities from Southern Trench, Guaymas Basin, Mexico - 4870-11-0-1_MG | ecosystem: Environmental > Aquatic > Marine > Hydrothermal vents > Sediment ...
GGATCTTGATGAGTATTGGAATTATCACCTCCATCAAGAGTATCAAAGAAATCATTTGGCCAAATTTTCTAACTTACCAGAAATATTACGATCTTTGTCGTAGTAAAGTGACTGCACCCAAATCAAAAGAGGTAATGATGCAATGTGGGTAATATGATAGAACGCTAGTTTGCTATCCTTCAATTAATCGAGAAAATGGTTGCCCCGATTGTGGTATATATACATTTTTTGGAGTTGCCTAAGGTGTCATTTAACTGCCAGTTTGTGTTTAAGTTATCGACACCACTCGGACACTATTATAATGACCATTGAGATCAGTTGCTCACAGTTAACAAGAGTGGCTAATTCTTTTGCCATCCTTTAAACAGGCCGCGTTTTTTGAGGGGCCATAAGGTAGTTTGTCATACCGATTTTGGATTGAAATTCATTTCAAATCGGCCTAAATTCAAACTAAAGTTGGAACGTAAAGCAAACTAAATTTGGAGCGTAAAGCAAACTAAAGTTTGCACTCTAAATGAGTATCACAAATCACGCGACGGCCAGATCGTATCCAACGTATCTGGATTTAAGACTTCCATTTTGATTGACTTACCATGAACATGGAAGAAAACAACGGCATTTTGAGTAGTGAAGCTTTGTACATGCGAACGCCAAGGCGTTTCTTCTTGAGCATAGTAGGGTGCGCCGCCCGCCCCATTGTTCACCTGATACATCTGACGAAAATGAGGGCTTTGCCGAATATCTTCTTTATCCCAACCATGAGGATAAATATTAGCCCGCTTATCAATTTTCAGCACATTGAAATTATGTTCATCACCCGTTAAAAAGGCGATCACTTTTTGACTTTTCATAATCATTTTCAAATAGTGATCTCTTTGCTCAATGATGCCCCGTTCTATCAAATTATCGCCATCCGCACTGTGTTTAACAACAGCACGAAGCGTGTTGTTGCCACCATACCACATATCACTCTCGACATGCCCGCCGTTTGGAAAAGCGGGCGTGTGATGAGTCACAAACACAAAATCAATATTATTATCGGCATCCAAAGTAGCCAGCGTTGCCTCTAACCATGCCAACTGCTTATCCATCATATAACCATGAAGATTGCCGCAGATTTCAGGGAAGATTTCCAGCGAAGGCGCATACCAGTAATCGGAATTTAAGACAATCATCGCGACATTGTCGTAAATGTAGTAAAAAACGTTTTCCTGGTAGCTGGGAAAATCCCGTTGATTAGGATTAGGATCATAAGGGGTACCATCTTCACTGTCAGGCCCATTAATGGGATTGACAAACTGACTGGCAAATACAGCCTCAGCAGAATCCGTGTCATAAGGGAAACGATCTATAGCGATATTCCATCCAACAGGCTTTTTAAATTTGTGCGTAACCGCTTCATGATTACCGATCCCAGCAACAATAGGGCTATAATGCGCAAAGGGTTCAATAACCCGTTTCCAGTTACGATATTCTACCTTGGTTAGTTCAACGCTATCCGAATAACCATTAATCATATCCCCCGTAAATTGCATGAAAACCGCCTTTTTGAAACTGACAAGGGCCGCAATCTTTTTCATGATATAGCTATTCGTTCCTGCCATGTTTCGCTCTCCTCCCCCCTGAGCCTCCCGTGAATCACTCGCGTAAGCGAAAGAAAAGGGCTTTCTGCTTCCAGGCAGGGGAGCCGTTTTAAAAGAATAGCTTTCAGTATAAAACTGATTCTGACGGCTGGTTTTCACCGTGTATGAATAAACCGTATCAGGCCTCAAAGCAAACAAAGTGATCTCGTGATGGGTAGCCGGTGTATCGTCGTCTGTAAAGCTATGAACAGTGGTTTTATCTATTGTCTCGTGAACCACAACAGTAGCCGTTGTCTCATTCAAGGTTTCAAAAGAAACGCGGACAGTCTCATGAAAAGTCCCCTCTTCAGCCAGATTGATAAAAGGCCCTTCTACAATAGAGGCCAGGTTAACCTCAAATGGGCTTTTACCGGTAAAAGCGATCTTCCCATCATAGAGCATCGCCCCTTCTTGTGTGACCACCCGATAACCCAATGTACCTCGCCCAGATTCTTCCCAACCGATCATATCGTACTTACCACCAAGATAACCTAAAATATCAATACTGGTTTGACCATTGATAATAGGCGAAAAAAGTTTATAGAACACCGGTTGTGGATAGCGCCCATCCCCCTGTTTGATAAAGCCATAATAAAGTCTGCCATTCAGGTGACCAAAATTGAATTGAAGACCACTATCTGTCCCAATTGGGTTCCCTACCAATTGCTCAATTGTATATTTTGTGTCAACGGGCCTGACAGAGTACTTCTCCTGCTTGTCTACAAAAACGAGATGACCGTTTTCTTCGATCAGATTCGGATGTACAGCCGGTAAATCAATGGCATAGCATTGATAAAATCCTAACAATAACTGACAACTGACAACGGAAAAGGTTAATTTTTTCATATTGAGACTCTCAATAATGCTCGGAACCAATAGAGATTGGAAGAATTTTTTATGATAGGGAGCAGAATGGTGAATGGTGAAGTCAAAACCTAAGAGCCTGTTTTAAAACTTGACTTAACTTATTATTTATATATAAGCCAAACTTTATAAGTGATTGATTTTTGAACTTTAAAAACAGGCTATCAGGTTGACATTCAATTTCTGTTCCTGTTCATTTGTTTCCATATTGAATTTTTCAACTGTCGGGTAGTGTTTTGGTTGGCGGTAGTTCGCCCTTTCACCAGTCAGCAACCATTGTTCCTTGATCTGAAAAATAATTTTCGTTATTCCGATTATTCGGGACTGGGGTCGTTTCGTTGTAAAGCTTCAATTTCAAGCCCCTATTTGTCGAGATGATTGAAAATCTGAAATTTTGACTTTTTTTATATTAATTTTTGCGTCAAAATTGATTTTAATCAATCCCATTCAATGACCCCAGTGCCAAAGTACTATGAGACGTGGTGCTATTTTCAACAAACTGATAGGTGGTAAGGGGGGTTGGTGGACCATCAAGTGGGGTAAAATGTCTGTTTGTGAATGTGCCCAAACTGGCGGTTGTAGTCTCGAAGCGGGTCCCATTTGGAATCAGGCTGATGCTGAAACGAAATGTCCTAAAACCTGCGATTCACAAGGTGGGTGGAATGGTCAATGGTGGACCACGGTAGAGGGAAAAATGTCCGTTTGTGGCTGTAAGGCGTGCAAGTAAGTTTTTTGTTTATGTTAGTTTGAGCTTCATAACTTAAAAGCTATCAACAACCTAACATTTTAGTTTTTTAAACCCCTTGTTTCTTTAACAAGGGGTTTTTTTTTCTTTATAAATTATCGTGGATTACGCAGATTGGATAGCGTAAACAGACTGTCAGACACATTGATTTTAAATTCTGCCTCTTTCACCACAATTTCTGTCCATTCATCAGGCGTTTCGATTTTTTGCATGCGTTGAATCGTCGCAATCAGTTTGCCGCCCATCTTCTCAATCTCCCGTGTTTCCATTTTCTTGACCAACAGATTATCTTGATCATAGAAAGCCTGTTCTAAAAGCAGGTGATCGGCGCGCACTTTGACAACCTCAAAACCCCAGACGACGGGAGCCTCTTCAAACGGCACGGCTTTTATAACAAACACCCGTTGCCCCTCATGGGTTTCGGTACCCACAAGCGTGTGTGTGTAGTGTTTGAGTAAATTGTCGGCCTTAGCGACATCGTTATTGGAGAAATCCGAGCCCATCCAGCTTTGGTTCATCATACTGGATGGGATTTTGATGATGCGGTTAGTTTTAGGGGAAAAAGTCCACATTTTGTCATTTTTAGTCAGGGTAGCGTTACCCTTATCCTTTTTGGGTTTGATCACCCGTACCAAGGCATCTTTCATACCCCGTGTCCACACGCGCATAGTCATCGTGCGTTCCCAATCGCTACGGTGGATTGTCATGTCTGATACTGAATCAGACGAGGCATCGCGCCAGTAGTCAATAGCCTCTTCAACAATTGTAGTGGGATCATCATAGGCAAAAGCGGGGGAAAATGTTAGCGAAAAAAATAGGAATAAGAAGAGGTGAGAACGATAAATAGGATGTTGCATGATAAAATACCTTACTAAGATGGAATGAAAAAGAGGATAGTTTATCAGATGAATGGGTATGGCTAAAGCCATACCCCTAAACCTAAATTAAATTCACCACCTCATTTCCCCTTTAAGGAAAATGAGGTGTTTTTGAAAAATATCCTTCTCATTTACTTAGAGAGTCACCAAATAATAGCTTATCCATTCTATTGTATAATTAACCAATAAAATCAAATTTCCACATCGCTGATTGATACACATAAGCTGAAAGAATTAAGCGACTCATACTAATTTGCATTCAAAGAAGTCTTCATTATGTAGATTCTAAACTCCCGTTTTTATTAAAGTTTTTGACACTGGATTTGAAGTAGTCAAAAAGTTCTACAATAATTTTTTTACCCTTGTTCCATTTTGGAGGAGGGTGGGGCTTTGATATTCTCGTATTTTACCTTAAAGATAGAGTGCCCGATTGCCCACCCCTAAAAATCACCTACCTCAAACGGTTCGCACAATCCGCTTTTTGCGTTCGTGTTCTTTTAGGAACTGTTTACGCAAACGTATCTTTTTTGGTGTGACTTCTACTAATTCATCGTCGTCAATAAATTCAATCGCCTGTTCTAAGCTCATCCGAATAGGGGGGGTGAGTAGGATGTTTTCGTCGGTTCCAGCGGCGCGAATATTGGTTAATTGCTTGGCTTTAAGTGGGTTGACCACTAAATCGTTGTTGCGTGAGTGGATGCCGATAATCATGCCTTCATAAACTTCTTCAGCATGCCCTATTAATAAGCGACCTCGTTCTTGTAAGTTAAACAGTGCGTAACCTAAGCTTTTACCCTCGCCTTTTGAAACTAAAACACCGTTAATACGTTGCCCAATTGTGCCTGGTTTGACGGGAGCATAACGTTCAAAGACGTGATAGAGTAATCCTGTGCCAGAAGTGGCGGTTAAAAAATCGGTGCGAAATCCGATGAGGGCGCGTGCTGGAATGATAAAGTCAAGACGCACTCGGCCTTTTCCATCAGGCTGCATATTCACCAATTCCGCTTTACGCGAACCCAACAGTTCCATGACGGAGCCTTGGTGGGTTTGTTCAACATCTATGGTGAGACTTTCATAAGGTTCGCAACTCACATTGTCAATCTCTTTGAGAATCACTTGAGGACGCGAAACGGCGAGTTCGTAGCCTTCACGACGCATGTTTTCAATCAAAATCCCCAAATGTAATTCTCCACGTCCTGATACGAGAAATTTATCCGGATCTGCCGTATCAGTCACCCGTAAGGCGACGTTATGTAGCAATTCGCGCTGTAAACGTTCCCGAATTTGGCGAGAGGTGATGTATTTGCCTTCTTTTCCCGCGAAGGGTGAGGTGTTGATTTGAAAAGTCATACTGACGGTGGGTTCATCAATGGTCAGAGCGGGTAAGGGGACAACATGTTCAGGATCGCACAGTGTGTCAGAGATGTTTAATTGATCGATACCGGTAAAGGCGATAATGTCGCCTGCGTGAGCTTGTGGACATTCGATTCGTTCTAGGCCATGAAAACCGAGTACTTGTAAGACGCGCCCTTGACGTTTCTTGCCTTCTGCATCCACAATAACGACGGGTGTGTTGGTTTTAATCCGTCCACTATTAATCCGTCCTATACCAATCACACCAACATAACTGGAGTAATCCAGCGCACTGATTTGTAATTGAAAGGGTTCATCCGGATCGACATCAGGAATCGGTACATGTTTGATTATGGCCTCAAACAAGAACGACATATCTCCTTCGCGCACATCGCTCTCTAAATTGGCATAACCGTTTAATGCTGAAGCATAAATCACGGGAAAGTCTAGTTGTGCGTCGTCAGCGCCTAAACGATCAAAGAGTTCAAAAGTTTGATCGAGTACCCAGTTGGGTCGTGCGCCATCGCGATCAATTTTGTTAATCACTACAATGGGACGTAAACCACGCGCTAAAGCTTTTTGGGTAACAAAGCGGGTTTGTGGCATAGGGCCTTCTACCGCGTCAACCAGCAATAGCACGGAATCAACCATTGATAACACGCGCTCAACTTCACCTCCAAAATCAGCATGTCCGGGGGTATCGACAATATTAATTCGGTAATCCTGCCAACGAATAGCGGTATTTTTGGATAAAATGGTAATGCCGCGTTCTTTTTCTAACTCGTTAGAATCCATCACCCGTTCAATATTGGTATGACGTTCACCTAATGTACCCGATTGTTGCAGGAGTTTATCAACAAGGGTGGTTTTGCCGTGATCAACGTGGGCAATAATAGCAATGTTACGCAGTTTGGTTATCACACTCAATAATCTCAATAAAAAAAAATTCGCTATTAGCTAAGCTAACCAAAGGTAGGCTTCACTAAACGTTTGTTTCCAATAGTTTTATTGGCAAATAGCGCATAGCTATTTGCTTTTAGCTCTATGGTTAGATGTGGTTATGGATAGAATACAGATTAAACGGAGCCATTCACTGATAAATTAAGGGAAATCAGTTTTATTCTGTGGTTGGCTTCTTCCACCATCATTTTCTGATTTTAGAAGAAGTTTAAGTGAGGGCTTGGTGCAGTCTCAATAATGACTGATAAAGAAGTCATCATTTTTTCACTAGACTATTATACACTTAAAAAACTTTTGAGGGGGCCTTATAAACATAGAATCATTTAAAATCAAATTATAGTGTTACAAATAGCCTGACTGATGAACTCATTTGATAAAGCTTTGATTGTTAATGAACAGTGTTCATTGGTATTCGCATGAGTGAATTAATTTGACAATGTCACATTTCCCATATCACGTAGGGTAATGAAATGATTGATTCTACGTTCGACCTTCAAGTTTTTGCGCGCAAAAACTTGAAGGTCGAACATTGCTCGAATGTGACATTGTCGAGTTAATAAGCTTGGCTAATTTTTAGACTTGACAAGTGAATGGCCAATGGCATATTAATAATGGCATGATTAAGGCAAAGAAGCCTTGGCAATATTATATTTTTGATTTGATTAAAATAGGTAGGAGAACTGTAAGTGTATGACGGGTATAACTTGCTTAATGAAATTGATTATCTAGGTAGTGATATAAGGAGTTAGACCAATGCGTGATCATCAGAAAAATAGCTTGCCCTGTGAACAGATATCCGTAACCTTACAATTGGACGCGGATGTACTCAATTGGTTTGCAAAACAGGGAGATGAAAAAACACACATAAATGAGACATTACGAAGTTATATGGAAAACCAAACGAGGCAACAAATTCAATGGACAGACATAAAAGAAATCAAACAACTTCTTGCCGTGGGCAAATTTGGTTAATTGCGTTGTCATCATAAGAAATACATGGCTAGATGGGTAGCGGTTTGACTGAACCCAGTTCCACACAGTGCCCTGCTTAATCTAGCCTGATAAATTTGTCTTACACTCTATTCAGCTCAGATAGTTCATTAACCCAATAAACCTTTGAATAAAAAATATAAAAGAAGTCGCTTGTATATAGAACGTACTTCTTTGGCCGTGAAAAATTTCGTGCAAACGACGTTATTTATTCACAAATCATAATTCACACTTAACGAAGTTGACCATAGGGAAACAATTCACGATTCACCTTTGGCCGTGATACCTTTCGTACAAACGGCGTTATTCATTCACAAATCACAAATCACAAATCACAAATCACAAATCACAAATCATAATTGACAATCACTCAGAGCGTATCAAAGTCCTTATAGTCAGGAGAACGAAACGTACCCACACGGCCAGTATCACGCACAAAAAAAGTAACCTTGGATATTGGTGTCGAAAAAATTTACGATAAAATCGTACCATTCCTCGGTGTTTATACCACAGCGTTATGATTGGGCGATTACGACTACATACGCCTTTGACGTGTACCACTTCAATTTCAGGAATAAACAAGATAGTAAAGTGTTGGGCACGAAAGCGCATAAACCAATCCAAATCTTCGCAGTGTAAAAAGTATGCTTCGTCCATAGGCCCGACTGTTTCTAAGGCTGTTCGTCGAACAAACATACAAGCGCCTGAAATACCCTCAATTTCTATGGGATTCTCTGGTAAGGGGTGACCAGTCAACACAAAACTTTTAAAGCGTTTTGAATTGGGAAAAAGTTTATCAAGATGAAATACCCGTACAAGTGTCCGCCAGGGTGTGGGTATACATCGCCGAGAACCGGCTTGCTCTGAACCATCAGGATTGTGTACTAATCCCCCTGCCATACCTGCCTGTGGGTATTTGTCCATCGTTTCCGCAAAAAGTGCCAATGTATCGGGACAAATGAGGCAATCAGGATTGAGGAAAAGCAGATATTCACCGGTAGTATAAGGTAATGCCAGATTGGCAGCGCGTGCAAAGCCAAGATTATTAGCATTTTTGATAATCTGCACCCGTTTATCATGTTTGATGGCTTGCTGCAATATTTGCAGACTGTCATCTTGTGAAGCATTATCGATGACATGGACTGTTACCGGGATGGTAGAAGCCAATACGGAACGCACAGATTCGGTCAATAATTCACCACCATTGAAATTAACAATGATGACAGAAATAACACGATTTACAGCCATGAACAGTTATCAGTTATCAATTATCAATTATCACATTCAATTTCAGTTTTTGGGGTGTCATGGTTGACTGATAACTGAAATCAACGTTTCATGGATTCAAAAAATTCATTATTAGTTTTTGTGACTTTGAGACGATCCAATAAAAACTCCATCGCGGCAATTTCGTCCATCGGATGAAGTAATTTGCGTAAAATCCAGGTTTTTTGGAGTTCATCTGGGGAAGTGAGTAATTCTTCGCGGCGGGTACCAGAACGATTGATGTTGATGGCGGGGTAAATGCGTTTTTCGGCGATCTTACGATCTAGGTGAATTTCATTATTGCCTGTGCCTTTAAATTCTTCATAAATCACATCATCCATGCGTGATCCGGTATCAATTAGGGCGGTTGCTATAATGGTTAGGCTACCGCCTTCCTCAATATTGCGTGCCGCTCCGAAAAAACGCTTAGGACGGTGTAAGGCATTAGCATCAACACCGCCTGTGAGGACTTTGCCTGAAGTGGGCACCACCGTGTTGTAAGCGCGAGCTAAACGGGTGATGGAATCAAGTAAAATCACAGCATTCCGTTTGTGTTCAACTAAGCGTTTAGCTTTTTCAATCACCATTTCGGCTACTTGTACATGACGGGTAGCCGGTTCATCAAATGTGCTTGAAATCACATCACCATGTACTGAACGCATCATTTCCGTGACTTCTTCTGGACGTTCATCAATTAGCAAGACAATTAAATAACATTCTGGATGATTGGTGGCAATAGATTGGGCTATGTTTTGTAACATCATCGTCTTTCCCGATTTAGGAGGGGAGACGATTAAACCACGTTGGCCTTTACCTATCGGGGAAATTAAATCAATGATACGTGGCGTTAAATCTTCCGTGCTACCATTGCCTATTTCCAATGAGAGTCTGCTGTTGGCAAAAAGGGGCGTTAGATTTTCAAACAAGACTTTGTTTTTGGCTTGTTCTGGTAATTCAAAATTAATTTCACTGACTTTCAAGAGGGCAAAATAGCGTTCTCCTTCTTTAGGCGGACGGATTTTACCAGAAACGGTGTCGCCCGTCCGCAGGTTAAAGCGGCGAATTTGACTGGGGGAGACGTAAATATCATCCGGGCCAGCGAGGTAAGAACTATCCGCAGAACGTAGAAAACCAAAGCCATCTTGCAAAATTTCCAAGACACCGTCCCCATAAATATCTTCGCCTTTTTTAGCGTGTGCTTTCAAAAGAGCAAAAATAACATCCTGTTTACGTGAACGCGCTGTTCCTTCTAAGTTCAGATCTTGGGCCATTTTAATCAGATCTGTAGCCGTTTGTTTTTTAAGTTCGGTTAAATTCATTGTTCTGTTTAGTAGAATTTTGAGGTGTTGATTTCAAATTTAGGTAGTTCTTGGAAATCAATGCTTCAGGGGTGACATACTTTGTATACCGAAGCTTCTCGAAGCTTGAAGCGGTCAGAGAATGGGTAAAACAAAATAAAATTCTAATTTGAGTCATTTATTAAATATTGGCATCGTTTAAAGGGACTACCCAAATCTTTAGGTGAAAAGGGGAACCTGTAGAGGAAAGTTTTTGCTTGGGAAATTCGATTATATCCAAGTAAAATCGTTATTCATAATTATTAATTTACAATTAATAGAAAGAAAACGTGGGATTTATAGAAATAGATAGAAGAGTCACCCGAAAAGTCTGGGTTCCACCCAATAGAGATCGGAAAAATTTGTGGTCAGAATTGTGAATTGTGAATTGTGAACCGAAGGTCAACTTCGTTAAGTGCGAATTGTGTTCTCGGAATCGGCTTTTGTGTGTAAAAACAAACGGATTTAGAGAATAGTGATTTTTCCATACGGTCAACAAGGGTTATTGGAGTCCAAAGCTTTAGGCAAACCAAAAGCAACAAGTCAAAAGCTGACTAGCGCAAGGTGTGGGTATGTGATAGCGAATGAACGAGTGTAGGTGTGATCGTATTCCATACATAACATAAGGAAATAATAGCCATCAGAGGCCATGTCCTCTGCATAACCTAGAATGCGATTTAGCGACAAGTGTTTGATTGGGGCTTGAGCGAACCCTTTTTGACAGGTTTGAAAAGGTATGGCACAAGCGTTATTCAACGGTGTCGGATCGTAGCATACAAACCATCACACGTCCAGTGCAGGACGCGAGATGTTGTAGGCTCAAGTCTTTTTACAAATTGCTATCTATAAATGTTGCCAATTGGGATTTAGAAAGTGCCCCCACTTTGGTGGCTTCGACTTCACCATTTTTAAATAATATAAGGGTAGGAATGCCACGAATACCATATTTGGGGGGGGTGCCAGGATTTTCATCAATATTCAACTTAACAATTTTTAACTTACCCACATATTCTGATGCAATTTCATTCAATACTGGGGCAATCATTTTGCAAGGGCCGCACCATTCTGCCCAATAGTCAACTAATACAGGAATTTTATCCTCAAGTACTTCTTTTTTAAAAGTGTCGTCTGTGACAGAGACGAGATGTTCGCTCATAATAACAGTTCTCCAAAGGTATTAGGAATGATGAAATCACACATCTATATTTTATAAAATGGCTCAAATTCAGTCATTTTTGTCAATCAGTCATTTTTTAAGTGTTTACCTGTTTATGAGGTTCAATTTCAGTGATGAATTTTTCATGTCATTATTGTTAATTAATAATTTTGGTTTTGCTATGGTTCAAATCATTCTTGAAATTTCAGGGCTATTTGTTCATAAATTCAGGAGTTCATAATTTTATACATCCTAAGCTAAAAACCTAAAACAATAAAGCCCTATTTTTCACGGCGTTATTTGTCTACCCCATAAACAAAAACCTTTTGTTTAGTTTATTATCCTTGTTCATTCAATGAGACATCACAAATTGAATAGGTGCGTGTGTTTTTGAGTTCAAATAAGAAAAAAGCGTGTAGCCTAGCGTTTATGAGGGATGCTATGCAAAATCACCATTCTAATTCAATTCATATTATTCTAACATCTACTCAAGAATTATCAATACAAAGGGGCACCGAATCTTAACACCTTTTCAGGATTTCACGCTAAAGTTTCGCGAAGCGAAACTTTAGCGTGAGCCGAAGGCCAGCGAAGCTAAATAAAGTTTTTGCGCGCTAAAAACTTTTGTAAATCAGTTTGTCAAAAATTTTTCTTTTCAACATTTGATGTTCAATTTTTTATACGCGCATAAAATTGAACAACGAATAAAAAACACAGAGTACCACAGAGTGCCACACAGTATAAGATTTTCATAAATTGTGATATAAAACACGGTGTAAGTCTGTGTGTTTTAGGCCATCGGATTTGAAAACGGATAGGTAGTAAGGGCACCTAATAGAATAAAAACTAAAATGAACAAATGAACACAATAGGCTAAAAAATGAAAACTAAAAAAATGAACAGATATTGAGCTTATATTAATAAAATCTCTTGTTTGATATTTAGTGCATAAGAGTCACTTTGTAAGTGTTTAGTAATTTAGTTAGAATCTTAATAAGATTAACGCATGATGGCTGATACCGACTACTGTGTATAACGATGAGAGAATACCAGAAATGATGGGGCTTTGCTTTAATTTCCTCCCTGATAATCAGAAAATATTTTTAAAATCAAAGGAAGTCGTCGCTTTTTGGCTTGATAGTTTTTAATTTTTTACATTAATAGGCGTTCAGGAGTCATTTGTTAATTTGTTAAGTATTTAATTTAAATTAATTAAATTCTTAATTAAAAACAAAACGTCACTTTGGATGGGCAACTTGGGCAAACTGATTAATTATATTACATGACACGATTTTTAAAGCTGACAGAGACAAAAGAATTACAATAAATTAAAGAAGGGAGGAGATGAAAGGGGTAGCGAAACCTAATTAATATATAGTTTGTTCGATAATCTAGTTGGCCTTAGACATCACGAAATATCAAGAATATTAAGAATATCAATGTTTTGATAACTGATGTGATAATTGATAATTGATATTTGATATTTGATATTTGATATTTGATAATTGATATTTGATATTTGATATTTGATATAGTTTGTTCGATATCGGTTGATCTTAGACATAATCGATATCAAGGTTTTGATAACTGATTTATACATTTAGCTTCGCTGGCCTTCGGCTCACGTAAAAGTTGCGCGCAACTTTTCACGCTAAAGTTTCGCGAAGCGAAACTTTTGCGTGAAACTGATTTCCACGCTAAAGTTTTTGCGCGCCAAAACTGTATTTCACGCTCAAGTTTCGCGAAGCGAAACTTGAGCGTGAGCCGAAGGCCAGCGAAGCTAAATGTGAGCCGAAGGCCAGCGAAGCTAAATGTGGAACTGATTTTCAGGCAAAAGTTTCGCTCCGCGAAACTTTTGCCTGAAACTGATAACTGATAAAAACACGAATATGTTTAATCCCACTGAATTAGTCATTAATGGCTTTGTTAAACAACTTCAAATAGCTTATCGCCGTAATTATGGTAATTTAGAGGTATCAAATAGCGATATTATTGCTTGGGCTGGACGCATGGCGTTAGAACATTTCGCCAACAGTGATGCGCTTTATCACAACATGGAACACACAATTATGGTTACCAATGTTGGACAAGAAATCCTCAGAGGTAAACATATCCGTGAAGGGGGTGTCTCACATCGTGACTGGCTTAATTTTATCATCTCTTTGCTTTGTCACGATATTGGCCATGTGCGAGGCATTTGCCGTGATGACAGTGAGGGTAGTTATACCACAGGGCTCAAAAATGAAATGATCACTTTACCACAAGACACGACAGATGCCTCAATGTCACCTTATCACGTTGATCGTGGCAAATTGTTTATCCACGAGCGTTTTGGGGGCAATGCGCTCATTGATGCTAAAATCATTGCGGCTAATATTGAATTAACCCGTTTTCCCGTTCCAAATGACAGTGATCATCAAAGCACGTCGTCTTACCCCGGTTTAGTGCGAGCGGCAGATTTAATCGGCCAATTGGCTGACCCACACTATCTTCGCAAGTTACCGGCACTTTTTTACGAGTTTCAAGAAACCGGTGTCAATGAAAAACTGGGATACAAAAGCGCCTATGATTTACGCACTTCATATCCCTCATTTTACTGGGACAACGTCAGCCGCTATATTCAACCTGCCCTGCACTACTTGCGCGTCACTCAAGAAGGTAAACAATGGATTGCTAATTTATACTCTCATGTTTTTGCCTCTGAACATAAAGAATTTCATTAGACAGATATTATACCGATTTGTTAAGCGATTTATTTTAGAGATTTTTAATCAATAATATTTTGTAAATCAATGATTTGTATTAAATCGGTATAAACTCTATTTATTAAAATCCCCCCAATCCCTTTTTCAAAAAAAGGCGACAACCCCTTCAGGGTTGAATGTGAATAGTCATAAAAAAAGCATGAGGATTGCCACCCTCATGCTAAAAGAGCAAAACTCTACGAATTAAACCCGTTAAGGCGTAAAGAAGCAAAACTCAATGAGTTAATTAAAGCCGTTAGGGTTTTGCTAGTGCATGGTGGCAAACCTTGCTTGTGGAAATTTGGCATTCTGATTACCCGGTAGATTCATACGCTTATATTTCTACCTGTATGGATAGCGAATAGCAAATCATTTATTGTCAATTTGGCGTGAAATTGATTTTGTTATATCAATCAGGGTAATTCATCAAGCAACACCAAGTACCCACTGTTCCCTTTTGTCAATTTTACGCTTTTAGACTAAAGTTTAGCGAAGCTAAACTTTAGCCTTTCAGGCAAACGTTTTTGCACGCAAAAACGTTTGCCTGAAAAACAAGTTTTTGCGCGCAAAAAACTCGTGAAATATTGAAATTCGCTATTCACTATTTGCGTTGTCGGAAAATGTAAGATATGAATTTCTCACCAAGTCAATGCCATGGCCGCTTCTCATGCCTCGTAAAATACCTATAAAAGTTGATATTTCATTACTATTAGTTGCCATTATTGGATTAGGATTATCTTTGACGGCCTTTTTTTATGTCAAACAATGGGAACAAGACACCGCTCTTGATGAACAGAAAAAACAAGTTAATGAACATATGCGCGTATTACGTCAAACGTTTACCACTTATGGCAATATTTTAAAATCTATCCGTGGTTTACATCATGTACATCCTCCCCTAACTCGACAGAATTTTACACAATTTATTCAAGGTGATTTACTCACACAACCAGGGATTCAGGCATGGTCTTATGTCAATGTTGTGCCGGCCTCAAAGCGTCAAACTATTGAAAGCTCGATCCGAACAGAAGGCTTTAGTGAATTTCATTTATGGGAATATTCATCTCATTTCGACAGATGGACAGCAGGTGAACGAGAAATTTACTATCCTATATTATTTACTGAACCGCTAGAGTCCAATATCAACCTATTGGGCTATGATGTTGGGTCAAATAACATCTTAAGAATCGCTTTAGAAAATGCGCGTGATTTAGGACAAATGACGACCAGTGGGGCAGTTGAAGTGCAGACGCTTAGGGGTAAATTAATGGGTATTTATGTTTTTATACCCGTTTATCAGACCAACACCATTCCTGCCACTTTAACAGAACGTCGACGTGATTTAATCGGATTTTCGGTGGGTATTTTTTTACTTGACGAACTAGTTAAAACGGTTTTGCGCTTACCCAAACTCAGAACAGAAATCTTTTTAGTGATCTTTGATGACACGATAGAGGCAAAAAGAAAAGAATTATATGTCCCTAATTGGTATCGTGGATTCATACGCAAACAATCGGTCAGCTTATGGTGGGGATCATTAGATTTCGGAGGACGACAATGGCGTATTGTCTTGTACAAAACCAAAGAGGCCGCATTGTTTCATACCTGGTATGCTTGGACGGTGCTGAGTATTGGCTTAATATTTACACTAGGATTATTACGCTATTTGTATATTATCCTGACTCGCGCCCATTGGGCTGAAGAACTGGTAGGCAAACGCACCCAAAATCTTTACGACACCAACTTGGCATTAAATCAGGAAATGACGGCTCGCGAGCAGATGACTCAAGCCTTGAAGGCCAGCCAGCAACGTTTTCAAGCTATTTTTAATGAAGCGGCTATTGGCATAGCGCAAACTAATTTAGAAGACAAAATCTTAGACAGCAATAGAGTTTTACAATCCTTGCTGCGATATCGTGAAACAGAGTTAAACCAGAAATTACTGAAAGATTTTGTACACCCTGAAGACATTAAGAGTGACCAGTTTATGTTACAAAAAATGTTGGCGGGTAAATATGATACCTATCAAGTCAGTAAACGCTATATCTGTAAAAGTGGCGCGATTGTCTGGACAAATCAAAGTTGTTCAATTGTCCGCGACACTAGCCATCCCTTCATCATCAACATGATTGAAGACATCACCGAGCGCAAATTTGCAGAAGAAGCACGACTTGAAGCTGAAAACAAATACCGTGATATATTTGAAAATGCGATAGAAGGCATTTTTCAATGCACACCGACGGGTCGTTATCTCAGCGTCAATCCTGCTTTTGTCCGAATGTTTGGCTACGAATCTGCTGAACAAATCTATACCGAAATGACCGATATTGGGCAACAACTCTATGTCAATCCACAGCGACGATTGGAATTTATAGCCTTATTGGAAAAGCATTCCAATGTGCAAGACTTTGAATATCAAGCCCGTTGTCGAAATGGTAGGATAATTTGGGTTAACGAAACGGTGCGGGTGGTACGTGATACAAGTGAGCAAATTCGTTATTACGAGGGTATCATTGAAAATGTTACAGAGCGTAAACAAACGGAGGAAAAACTACGCCATGATGCCACACATGATCAACTCACTGGACTATGTAACCGGGCCGCTTTCACTAAACGCTTGACAAAAGCACTGAGTGAATTTTCGATAGCAAAACTTTCTGAATCAAAAATCAATTTGAAGCTTAAGCTTGAGGATCAAAATCAAATAAAAATTCCTTATGCTGTGTTATTTATTGATTTAGATCGCTTTAAAATTGTGAATGATAGTATGGGACATTTAGTCGGTGATAAACTGCTCACTGAAACGGCTCATCGCCTCGCCCGTCAAGCCCATGAAAACGATATCGTTGCTCGATTTGGTGGCGATGAATTTGCCTTAATGTTAGAAAACCAGGCAGACTTAGCTAGCCTTGAACAGCGTGTTGAAAAGATTCAAGAACAACTTAACCAACCTTATACCTTAGGAGATGAAACGTTTAATACAACAGCGAGTATTGGCATTGCACTGAGCGATTCAAAATATAGCAGTTCTGAAGAAATTTTACGTGATGCCGATACTGCAATGTATGAAGCCAAAAAACAAGGACGCGGTAAATCAATCATTTTCCAAGAGGGTATGCATACCAATGTCGTCAACATGCTCAGAATGGAAAGGGATTTACGTATTGCCTTAGAACAACAAGAATTTTGTCTCTATTACCAACCCATTATCTCGTTAGAAACGGATAAAACTGTGGCATTAGAGGCCTTAGTGCGTTGGATACATCCTGAACAAGGCATGATTCGTCCAGATTTATTTATTCCGTTAGCAGAAGAAACGGGTTTAATTAAAGAACTAGGCTTATGGGTTTTTGAAACCGCTTGTTTTCAACTGCGACAGTGGCAAATTCAATTTCCACATCATGCCGAATTAGGCATGAATATTAACATGTCGCCTATCCAATTTAAGCAACCACACTTGATCAATCTCATTCAAGATATTATTGAAAAAAGCGGCATTAAAGGTTCAACTTGCCGCGTCGAAATTACGGAAAATGCGATGATGCAGGACCCAGAAGCGGCACTCACAATACTTAACGAATTAAAAAATTTAGAACTGCTGTTATACATTGATGATTTTGGCACCGGTTATTCTTCCTTAAGTTATTTGCAAAGATATCCTATAGATGCTTTAAAAATTGATCGGAGTTTTATCAAAGATATTGATACATCTGGTAAATCAGCACAAATTGCAGACGCAATCATCGCGCTAGGTGAAGCCTTTGGTTTGAGAATTGTTGCCGAAGGCGTAGAAAACGAGCAACAAGCTGCTATATTAAAATTAGCACATTGTCATCAGGTACAAGGCTACTTCTTTTCTCGCCCTCAAGACGCGAAAACCCTAGACGAATACCTGAGCATTGAAAGACATTTTATTTAATAACCCAAATATTAATCAGCGCCGGGTGCATTGCTATTTTCCCGCTCATATCTTTAATAGTCAGTACAGCGAATTGAGAACGAATAAACCCATATTTTTTGAATAATTCGTTAATTTTTTCGCGCTACGATCTCATTTTCCGAAAATTCGTTAATTTAGCTTCGCTGAACTTCGTTTCTCAATTCGTTGTACTCATCTATAGAAATAGCGGGAAAATAGAAATGCGCCCATCAGCGTAAATCATGACAATCAGTCGGCCATCAGCGTTCTATCACGTTTTTAGAATCTGACTGTCTATAGCGTTTCCCGATTGAATGAACCTTCGGTGTGCTACGCTAAGTACAAATTTGATTTTAGTGAAAAATTTATTTTGCATCGGCCCAATTTTCGTTCTAAATTTATTTTGCATCGGCCCAATTTTCGTTCTAAATTTATTTTGCGATGGCGCAATTGGAGTACAAAATTTATTTTGCGTCGGCGCAATTTTCGTTCTAAATTTATTTTGCAGCGGCGAATTTAAATATAAATGGGGTGTTATATGAGAAAAGGCACCTTCGGGTGGAAGAACGAAATTTTGTCTAATATAATTCTCCAGCGCGAATATGCTTAAATTGGTTATAATCAGAAAGTACCTTTTCTTAGACAATCCGCCATCTTAGCAGAATATTAGCCGTTAAAAAATAATTCTGCCACCGCTTTCACAAAGCGGTGCCACCGCTTTCACCCTAAGGTGTGTTTTCTCATATAACACCCCAAATGTACTTTATTCAATCGGGAAAGGCTATATAAAAGCTTATGCTTAATGATTGAAATATCTCTCTATAGCTTTGGCAAAGGGGCGTGGTTAGCGTTATTGTTAGATGATCGTTTTGATGTTAACCCTGAAGGGATGCGCTCTCTTTGTTATACCGAAATGGGGACGATTAATTCTTATCTGCCTGAGGAGTTGGTGAAGGCATTTTATGATCCTGATGGGGTTACGGCCGTGTTGGCCAAGTACTTTGGCTCCTGGGAGTGATCGGATTGGTGTGTTGGTCGTATTGAGGAAAGAAGTCTTATTCTGTAGTGAGCAAGAAGAGGTTAAACAGAGTGGGAGGGTTTGAACAAATCTATTTCACGCTTTCACGCAAAAGTTTCGCGGAGCGAAACTTTTGCGTGAAAAACTGATTGACGCTGATTAATATTAAGCCCGTTCAACATCAATCACCAATACACCAATCCGTTAAATCCCCAGAGCCAAAGTACTAATCCTGATGGGGTTACGGCGCTGTTGGCCAAGTACTTTGGCTCAGGGAAGTGAACGAAACCCCTAGTACAACGGATCACTTATCTTTACCCACAAGTGGTTTGAAGTCCAAAATTCAAGGCTTTGGGTGACTTTTTCGCGTTCCCAAATTATTTTAGGTTTGAACGGCTCTGCATCTCATGATTAACCTTTAAGCTATTTGTTAGATAACCTCCGCGGGTACACGACATCGAACATCAAGTGGGACATTTTGTAACTGTTTTTTTTCTATGAGAAACCCGTTGAATTTCAAAAACCATCCAAGCAAAATCGACTTGTGGGTAAAAATAAGATTTATCATAAATAGGGTATACTTAGCATCGTCATAATTTGCGCTTTTTTTGAACAGCCAACAGCTTTCATGCGTTGTCTAAAAGCTCAAGTCAGGTGGTGGTGACTAACAAAATATATCCATTTCACGCAAAAGTTTTGCGAGCCAAACTGTATTTAGCTTCGCTAAATGTGAAATAGCATTTTCGATGTTTTTTACAAAAAGCAAAAGGAGCTTGTGTGATGGTTGGCAGTATAACATGGAGTCCAAAGCTGAAGCTTTGGACTCAACTTTTTCATCAATAACCGGAGGATTAATGCTATGAACGATGAAAAAATCGCTGAGTCAAGTGACAACGAAAGTTGGGATATCATTAAGGAATCTCATGTTTTGTCGGGTGAAGCTGACGAACTAGAACAGTACTACGAGAAATGGGCTAAAACGTATAATAAAGATGTATCGACTGAGCAGTATTGTGGTCCGGAATACATTACCGATTTCTTTTCTGAAGTGGTTAAAAAGGAGGACTATAATAAGGAACACTTCGATCTTGAGATTCTTGATGCGGGGTGTGGAACCGGGTTAGTCGGTGTTGTTCTTCAGCAAAAAGGCTATCACACTATTGATGGCTGTGATCTTTCTGATAAGATGATCGGGATAGCCCAAAAAACCGGTGCTTATCGATCACTGAATGAAGGGGTTGATCTAAACCAGATGACGGCTTTTAAAGCACATCAATATGATGTGACTCTCAGTTGTGGTGTTTTTACGCTTGGACATGTTCCTCCAACCGCTTTAAAGGAACTCATCAGAATTACCAAACCAGGGGGACTTATTGTGATGAGTACTAGGAAAAGTTACTACGACAGCACTGATTTCCAAGCCGTTTGTGATCACCTAAAGAATGAAGGCAAAATCAAGAAGGTTGGTCATGTTGTCGGGCCTTATATTGCGGAAGAGGGAGCACATTACTGGGCATTTAAAGTGTGTTAACTTCATTAGGATAATCTTAATAACGATTAAGAGCTTACCACCTATCAGTTTGTCAAAAGTACTTTTCACGCAAAAGTTTTTGCGCGCAAAAACTGTATTTAGCTTCGCTGGCCTTCGGCTCACGCTAAAGTTTCGCTTCACGCTAAAGTTTCGCTTCGCGAAACTTTAGCGTGAAATGTGAAAAAGGATAAGGGATTGTTTCCATTGTAGAGACGCGATGCTTCGCGTCTCTAGTGAGGCATTGCCTCGAAACAAAAACAGAGACGCTTTGCGGCGCAAATCTACAAAAGACGCGAGGTATCGCGTTTCTACAAAAGATGCGAGGCATCGCGTTTCTAGAAAAACAGAGACGCTTTGCGGCGCAAATCTACAAAAGATGCGAGGCATAGCAAAGAAACATCGCATTATAGAAAACTGATAGGTGGTAAGCGATTAAGAGTCTTAAACTAGACATTATTGGCAATAAATGTAAAAATTGAGTTTGATGTTGTGTTTGCGAAATTTGTGCAATGACTTCTATTATTACCAATAATGTCTATACTGGAAACGACTAGAATTTGAACTTTTTTTTAGAGCTAAAAATAGGATGTTTTAAAAACATCGGATTTTTAAAAGTTTAATTTTTACCTGTGCTATATTTAATCGCAACTTGGAATAAAGGCAAATTATCATGAATGGCACCTTACCTACAATTTCTTTATCAAAATTAGCCGATAAAGACGTGCAAGAGATTGAAAAACTCTACAATGTCTGTTCTGGAGAAGGTTTTCTCTATTTAACAGATCATGGTGTTCCACTATCGATTATTAACAAGGCTATTAAGGCTTCTCGGCATTTTTTTGAACTGCCTGAAAGTGTGAAATGCAACTATGGACAAGAACACCAAAAAGTCCATCCTAACACATCAAGAGGTTATAGTCCTCTATATGGTGAAACACTCTCTGGAACAGCCGGAGCTGATCCAAAAGAAATGTTCGATTTAGGTTTCGATAAGCCTCCCTCAGATCAACCGTTCACTGGTCCTAATTTGATGCCAGATGATACCGTGGCTCCCCATTTTGCAAGTTCTCTCTACGAATTGCAACATGAAATCATGTCTAAAGTGACTCCTATGCTATTAAAAGGATTTGCTTTGGCACTGAAATTGGAAGAAGACTGGTTTGATAAATATTTTGATGAGCCGGTATTAATTCAGCGAGTCGTCTATTATCCAGAAAATGGAGGAACAGCCGGTAAACATACTGATAACGGTATTTTTACCGTGTTAATCCAAGAACATTTGCCTTCTCCTTCCCTCAGAGTTTTTACCAAAGATAGTTGGATCGATGCCCCTTGCCCTGAAGGCGTGTTCGTTATCAATTTGGGGGACATGTTACAACTCTGGACTGATGGTTTATTCGTGAGTACTCCCCATGAAGTGAGCCATAATCTTCCTGTTACCCGGATATCATTCCCCTTTTTCGTGTTTCCAAATATTGATACAATATTTCAACCATTTGGCACTGATAAAAAAATCAGTAGCAAAGAGGTGATGATCAAAAACTTTGAGGCCATTTGGGTTTCCAAAAAAGGTAGTGGAATAAGAATTGACGAGTTGAAATAAGCGGGATGAAATTCTCATACATATCGTATGCTTTGGCGTGAAATGAGATGTTTTCAAGGTATGACGCTCTTGCGTCATTCCTTTTCTTGTTGCCACGCTAGTACCACACGTCGTTAATATATCGGATAATAATTGGGCCGCTGATAATTGTGTGTTGTGTGTGTTAATTTTTAAAGAAAAAAACGGATATAACTTTTCACGCAAAAGTTTTGCGCGCAAAACTTTTGCGTGAAAAATTGTTTTTTATAAACATAATAAAAAATATTGTTATGATACATATTATAATTTAATTATATACACTATAGTTATAACTGTATCAGTTACATTACATTTAACAATATGGCGGCTTGTCTGACACACCGTCTGGTGAATATAGGGGTTTCTATTTTACCCTGAAAAAATATGAACATAGATTCGTATTTCACCTTAAGATGTGTTTTCTCAGACAACACGCCATATGAATAATCAGCTTGCTAAAGCGGGGTACATAAGGCCGTCAAATTAACACACACAAATTACAAATTAATAATTAACAATTAACAATTTGATATGAATAATCGGATTCATTTACAGCGCGTGGTACTAGATTGACTCAATACGATCAATACTAAAATGAACAAATATGAAATCATCCTATATTGGAGCCAAGAAGATGAAGGCTTTATTGCTGAAGTGCCAGAATTACCAGGGTGTATGGCAGATGGCGAAACATACCAAGCGGCACTACACAATGTTGAAGTCATCATTGCCGAATGGATAGAAACAGCAAAAGAATTGGGGCGCGAAATTCCTAAACCGAAAGGCAAATTAGTCAAACCTTTGAACAGGATTACACGGATTAATGGATTAACAGGATTTTAAATACAGCGCAGCTCATCATCTGTGTTCCTTCCAACAAATTAGGGGATAATAGATTAATCAATCCTGTCAATCCATTAATCCGTGTAATCCTGTTCCAAACCATTATCAACCCACAAAACTCATCGCTTATGTCTTCTATTAAATTAACTATCCCAGGATTCACTTATGAATCGCTGTTTAAAGCTGAAACCCTTAACAAACTGGATCAGCATTTTCTCACCCACTTGCATCAACACAACCCTGCCTTGCATACCGACTTGCTCAGTTATCGCAATGCCGCTCAAACCTTGACACCGATACAAAAAAGTGAATTTTTGATAGCTTGTGCCAAAGTGCTAGAAGAATTTATAGCCGACTTATTTGGCATCCATCAAGCCCTTCAAACCGCAGAACAACAATTCCGACAACATGATCCCATCTTTGCCTTTAAAAAATGGTTTGTGCTACGACGAGCAAGGCGGCGTTTAAGTAAAAAAGAAGCCCTAGAAAGTTTTGCAAAACTAGACGCTTGGCTCAGTGAACAGTTATCAGTTATCAGTGAACAGTTATCAGGGAGTACGGTGCCACTTTCACCTTTATCAGCCGATTCAGATCAAAATGCATTGACAACTGATAAAGAACACGCTGTCGCGTTACTGGCAAAACGTTATCTGGCTGATAAAAACGCTTATGCTGATGAAATTGAAAAACTCACCCGCTGGTGTATTCGCGCCTTAACCACACCTGAGGGAAAAACGGCTGTGCAAAATTGGATCAGCTTTCGCTTACCGCAACAACTCAACCCCGCCAATTTAGTCCCTTTGGTAGCCCTACCAAATGACGCAGCCGGACGAGTAGAAGGCCTCCACAACACCCGCTGTCAGCGTGACGGTTTTAAATTAACCGATTCACGTATGTCAACGCGACAAGTACAAAGTGAACTCAACTATTGTCTTTATTGCCATGATCACGAAAGCGATTTTTGTTCTCAAGGTTTTCCACAGAAAAAAGGTTCCCCTGAACTCGGATTTAAAATCGATGCCTTAGGTAATACGCTCACAGGTTGTCCCTTAGATGAAAAGATTTCAGAAATGCAGCTGCTCAAACGCGAGGCCCACACCATTGCCGCACTCGCGATGATCATGATAGATAACCCTAATTGTCCTCTCACTGGGCATCGTATTTGTAATGATTGCATGAAAGCCTGCATTTATCAAAAACAGGAACCCGTCAACATTCCAGAAATTGAAACGCGCGTACTCACCGATGTCCTCTCATTACCTTGGGGCGTTGAAATTTATGACTTACTCACTCGTTGGAACCCCCTACGGCAACATCAATATGTGCCTAAACCTGACAACGGTTTAAAAGTACTCATTGCTGGCATGGGCCCCGCCGGGTTAACCTTAGCCCATCATTTACTCATGGAAGGCTTTACTGTCGTCGGTATTGATGGCATCAAAATCGAACCCTTGCCTGAACACTTTATTAAGCAACCCATTGAACACTATGCCGATTTCACAGAAGAACTGGATCAGCGCATCATGACCGGTTTTGGCGGCGTTGCTGAATATGGCATCACAGTACGTTGGGATAAAAACTTCCTCAAACTGGTTTATCTCAGTCTCCTACGCCGCCCTCATTTTCAAGTTTACGGCGCGGTACGCTTTGGGGGCACGATTACTGTAGAAGACGCTTGGGATTTAGGCTTTGATCATATCGCCATAGCCGTCGGTGCAGGCCTACCACAAGCCCTACCCATTCCAGGCAGCCTCGCGCCAGGTATGCGCCAAGCCGCTGATTTTCTGATGACTTTACAGCTCACAGGCGCGGCTAAAGAAAACAGTTTAGCGAATTTACAGGTGCGTTTACCGGCTATCGTCATCGGTGGCGGGCTAACCGGCATCGACACCGCCACAGAAGTACAAGCCTATTACCTCATCCAAATCGAAAAAATCCGTCACCGCTACGAACAACTCATCCAGGCCTTTGGTGAAACCAGAATCCATGAACAACTTGATCCCCCTTCACTCGAAATACTGGCCGAATTTTTAAGCCATGCGAAAGCATTACAAGCCGAACGAGAACGCGCTAAACAAGCCGGAACGGAACCGGATATACAACGTTTATTACACCAATGGGGCGGAGTCACCGTTGCCTATCGACGCACCCTGCATGACTCTCCCGCCTACCAACGAAACCATGAAGAAGTCATCAAAGCATTAGACGAAGGGATTTTTTACCTTGAAGCTTTAGAACCAAAAGCAGCACGCCTAGATCAATATGGACAGATACAAGCCTTAGTCTGTCAAAAACGGGTACAAGATACTGACGGCAATTGGCAAAGCAGCGATGAAGAGATCGTCTTACCGGCCCGTGCGATATTTGTCGCGACTGGCGCGAAACCCAATGTCGCTTATGAATTTGAACATAAAGGCCATTTTGAACGCCACAGCCTGTTTCAATATCAACCCCATCACGACATTGAAGGCCGCTTGCAACCCACCTCAGCGCCAGAACACTGCAAAACACCGGATTTTGGGCCCTTTACTTCCTACGAATACACTGATCACCGTATCACTTTTATTGGCGACACCCACCCCGCTTTTCACGGTAGCGTCGTTAAAGCCGTTGCATCAGGCATGAGAACCTATCCCCACATTGTCAAAACCTTAAGTGAAAAAATATCCTCTACTTCTAAAAAAGAGGCCATCCCCTTTGAAAAAGGGAAACTAGAGGATATTTTACAGCCCAGAATAGAACAAGTGCAACGACACAGCCCCAGCATTGTCGAACTACACATACGCGCCCCCTTGGCCGCGAAAAAATACCAACCCGGTCAATTTTTCAGGCTACAAAACTTTGAAACCCAAGCCCCCATTGTAGGCGGTACCCGCTTACAAACAGAAGCTTTAGCCATGCGCTGCGCTGGCATAGATCGTGAAAAAGGAACCCTTTCACTCATGATACTAGAACAAGGAGCCAGTTCACGCTTATGTGCCACCTTTCGCCCCGGCCAACCCATAGCCTTAATGGGGCCCACTGGGGTACCCACCAAAATTGACGATGGGGGTGAAACCGTCATGATCATTGGCGGCCGCATCGCATCAGCAGACATGCGCACCGTAGGCCCAGCCATACGAGCCGCCGGCAATCGCCTCCTCTACATTGCCGGTTTCCAAACCGCAGACGATGTTTATAATCAAACCGCATTAGAGGCCGCCGCCGATGTCATTGTTTGGATCACCGCTTCCGGAAAACCGATCCCCGTCAATCGTCCACAAGATTACAGCGCCACAGGCGACTTTTTAGAAATCTTAACCCGTTATGCCAACGGCCAATTATCAGACACCCCCCCAGCAATACCCTTGCAAGCCGTCACCCGCATACACATCATCGGCAGCCATCGCCTCGTGCGTCTGATACAACAAGCACGACAAAGCACATTACACAACTACCTGACTCAATCCCCCCAATGTATCGCCTCCATACACGGCCCAATGCAATGTATGTTAAAAGGCGTATGCGCCCAATGCCTACAATGGCAAATTGATCCCAAGACAGGCCAACGCACAAAAGCCGTTTTTGCTTGTTCTTGGCAAGATCAGCCTTTAGATATGGTTGATATTGATAATTTAGAGGAACGATTGAGTCAAAATAGACTACAAGAAGTGATCAGCAACTTATGGCTAGATTATTTGTTTGAACATCACGAGATTGAACGGGTATAAAAAAAGGAAGTGGAAAGGGGCGCATTCCAAAAAAAAGGTCATTATTAATCTCAATCAATCGCGCCTATGCAAAATAAATTTTGCACTCCAATCAGGCCGATGCAAAATTTATTTTGCTTCTTTTTTCGTTCCAAATTTATTTTGCTTCTTTTTTCGTTCCAAATTTATTTTGCTTCTTTTTTCGTTCCAAATTTATTTTGCGGCTATTTTCATAAAAAAAGCCCCTCGGTTTTTGCCGAGAGGCTTGGGATGGAATTATGGCATATGAGGTATTTGGAGAAATTATTCACTCATTACTTAAAACCACTTTCCGTTTTGCGAGATTTGAACGTAGTACCAAGAAACTATCCGTCATAGGATTCTTGCCCTCTTCGACATAGGCGGCATAAAAATTGTAATCGCCACCTAATCCCGGTAAAACTTCAAATTCCAAAACTCGGTGCGTTCTTTGCGTGTTATCTAAAGACGCTCTAAATGGTTGTGCATTGAAACTAAAAGGCTCGAAGGCAAGCTCCGTCATAAAGAGCAAACCACCATTAGGCATCTTAATGACTACCCATAAATCAACACGATTAAAACGATTAACTTCTATGTTTTCCACCAAATCTATCACAATATGTTCACCAACATTATAAAGTGGTTTTAGATTGCTGAAAGATATAACTGCGCTAGATTTACCATCAGTATCACTTTCTCCGCTACTCGCTTTATACACCAGTTTCAGCACTATAAAGTTGTTGGATTTCGGATTCAGAAAGGGCACGATTATAAATACGAACCCCATCAATTAATCCATTCCATCTTTCTTCAGCTTCAGCCGTGCCATCACGGCCAATATACAAATCACTTGATGGAAAAAGATGAGTTGGGATACTGGTTGTGTCAACCTTTTCTAATTGACCCTCTATATAAATTTTGGCTTCTACCCCCTCGTTTAAAACACCCACTATAAAATGCCATTCTCTATCATGGATAGGTGAACTGTCTAGTCCGACACCATCCCATTCACTGCCATCGTCGTAGAAAAAGCGTCCTCCTTGAAAAGAGGCCATCCTTAATCCGTAATGTTGAAGATCGTCAGATTCAGCCACCCTTCCTGAATAATTAGAAACAATGGCGTATGTGTCATCGGGTTTAGCGCCTTCCTATTTGGCCCAAGCCGTGATAGTGAAAGTTGAAAGGTCAAATCTTGGACTGTCGTTAATTTGGATGTAGCTATTGACTCCATCAAAACGGTAAGCACTATTTGCCTTTCCAAATCGATCAGTGGTCAATGTTGCTCCATATACAGTACCATCATGCCCATTCCCAGTCTGATCAATCGCATTAGCATCAAACGGATAATAGGCGACTAACCCCTCATTCAAATCGGCCATCGCCCCCGGAAACCAAGAGAATCCCATGATCAGAATGCTCATCAAAAGTACGGTGCGTAATCTGCACCTGAGTCTTACCATCGTATTTACTCCTCTAATTGAAAAAAGCTGTTGGCTGGGGTGGTATGATCATTTCCACTTTCCTGCCCCAGTTCCCTTTAGCCAAAAAAGCGAGCGCGTATTATGACACACAAAAATAAGAGGGACAAGAGGGCGAGACCGATAGGCGAAATCTAACCGATAAAACAACAGTTATCGTTATTAAATTAGCAATTATCAATTGCTGTATTTCACGCAAAGTCGCATCAAGCTGAGGAATTGTCAATATATAACACCACAGGAAGATCGTTTATGTCCTAATTATGTGGTTGTCGTAAAGTGCTGGGAAGTGAATAGAGTACCTCTTTGGCGAATTTTTTTGGCATCTTCACTCCAATCGCTTTAGCAAAATAAATTTGGAACGAAAATCGCTTTAGCAAAATAAATTTGGAACGAAAATCGCACCATTTTAGAAAAATCATTTCAATCTGTGAGGTATTTTTAATCTCACGCAAAGCCGCTAAGACGCTAAATTAAATACTGAGTTTTGACTTTAAGCCATTCGTAATTTGCGAATATTTCAAAAAGCTGATCCTCGAATACAACAATTTCTAAATATAGTCTATACTCATTTGTTAAGAACAGAAATTGTATATGAAAGGATTGGTTCGTGGTGCTACCGGGTTTGAATTCGGTATACAATCCTTGTGAATTATAGCGTTTTCTGAAGCGTAAAAGACATCCGTCGTAGGGGCAAGCCTTTGCCCCATGCCTTTTTTGTATTTAACCCTATCGAAAAAGGCTACGTTAAAGGGCTGTTTTGAAAAAACGCTTTTTATAATTAATTACTATACTGAAAGGAGAAAGCTTGAATGAATACAAAAATGAGTATGATCTATTGGAAAGGAGAAACGTTTTGGGTTGGAAAACTCTTGGAGCATCCTAAAATTATGACTCAAGGTGAGACTTTGGAAGAATTAGAGGAGAATTTGAAAGAGGCTTACATGCTCATGACTATGGATGAGGTTCCTCAAGGTTATCAAGTTAAAGAATTAACTCTAAGCGTATGAAACGAAAAGCCCTGCTCAAAAAACTTTCCTCAATGGGTTGTCTCCTTGTTAGACATGGCAATCATCATGATTTATATAAAAACCCAGCAACTGGCAATAAACAACCTGTTCCACGCCACAACGAAATAGATGAGCATCTTGCAAGACATATCATAAAAGCGTTGTCATAACTAGATAATTCTTTTAATACCCGTAAAACTCAAAACGGGCATGAACAGTGATTGTTTGATAATATTGTTCAAAAGTTCAGTTATTCAAGATAATATTTTACAGTTACTAAAAATAAGAAAATAAACGCGAAAGACGCTAAAGACGCTAAAAACGTTAAAGATGTTGTCAAGAAAAATCTAACTCTTTGCGTCTCTTGCGTCTCTTGCGTCTCTTGCGTAAAAAAAAAAGTGCCCAATCAACGCCCTATAGCCAATCTAAGTGCTAAACGAATTAAATACAACTCATTATCAATTACACAGGAGCTTATATGAAGGCTTTTTCCGCCTCGCTACCACTACCGGCCATTTGCCTGATCCCAAAACGCACAGCACCATTTCGATTTTAGAGGAAAAATCGGGTGAATTGGGTGTCGTCGGGGAAATTGATAACATCGCGCCCACTGAAGACATTCGCTCAGCGCGTTTTATAGGCGATAAAGGATACGTGGTGACGTTCAAAAAAACCGATCCCCTGTTCGTCTTTGATCTCTCCGATCCCCACAAACCCGCGATTGCAGGTGAATTGAAAATCCCCGGTTTCTCAACCTACATGCACCGCTTGGATGACGATCATCTCCTCACAATTGGTTACGATGCCGATGATCAAGGCCGTTTTGCTTGGTTTCAAGGCATCATGCTGCAAATCTTTGATGTCTCCGACATGACAAACCCCATGCTCACGCATAAAACCGTTATCGGCACTCGCGGTTCCACCTCGGAAGCGGCCACTAACCACCTCGCCTTTAATTACTTTGGTTCCAAGGGCCTGTTAGCCATCCCAATGACGATATGTGAAAACGGCCAAGAATCGAACGGCAGTGGTGGCAGTTACGGCGATCTGATGACGTTTAGTGGCCTGTTAGTGTATCGCGTCAACGCCGAAACGGGTTTTGAATTAGTCGGTGATGTACCCCATATTGCCCCAGAAGTGCAAAAGACTGCTCAAGGTTTCGTGCCCTCACCCCCTGGTGGAGAATACAGGAACATGTGTGGTAATTGGTGGACACAATCCAATTCTTATGTCAAACGTTCCATCTTCATGGATGACGACGTGTTTTCGATCACTGAAGACACGATTAAAGCGAATTCGCTTTCAGCCCTTGGCAAAGACATTGCCGTGATCCATTTTGATAACGAACCTGAATGCGATGCTTTCCATGCGGATTTATGTCCTACCGAAGGCGTTTGCCAATCGCTGAATGCCAATTGGGAAGACAAATTGTGCCGCTTACCCTCGTATAGCCCCTTACGTTCCTCAAAAAGCTTTAGCGATATCTGTACGGCCAGTTATGATCCTGACACCGATATCCTCGACATTCCCTGCGTCGATAAGAAGGGGAGTACTCAGCACAATGCTACCTTATCCCTAACAGATGCTTTTCCGAGTCAACAACTCACACTGACAAGTAGTCAACCGACCATTCTAAAAATCGCCTCACGCGGTTGTGAAGTCAGCTACGATCCCAAGCAAGACACTGTGCGTATTCCCTGTGTAAACAGTCAAGGCAGTAGCGAAATCTATTGGATAGAATTGAAGGTATTGAATCAAGAACCCTTGATTTTAGAAGTGACGGATTTTGGAACCCGTTAGGCCGTGCGTTTGTAGTGATAAGTACTGAACCCTAAATTTTCAGGTATTTTAATAGAAGCAACCAGAAGAGGGGGCAATACCGAAGGTTGCCCTTTGCGGTTAAATACCGGTTTATTAGAGACGCGAAGCATCGCGTCTCTACAATTCGCGTTTCGTAGAGACGCGATGCCTCGCGTCTCAATGATTCGCGTATCAATGTGTGGTTAAATTGGTGTTCACTGATAAAGCCAGACACGCATTAACGAAATCATTTTGTCTATGTCTACCGGTTTAGATAAGTAGTCATTGGCGCCGGCTTCTATACATTTCGCTTTGTCGCTTTTCATGGCCTTTGCCGTCAAGGCAATAATGGGTAATTTCTGGTATTGGGGTTGTTGTCTGATTCTCCTCATCGCTTCGTATCCATCCATTTCGGGCATCATAATATCAATTAAAATGATGGCAATATCTTGATGTTTTTCTAACAATGATAGCGCTTCTTTGCCATTTTTAGCGAGGACAATTTCCATCTCTTTGTCTTCTAAAAGGGTTGCGAGGGCATAAGCATTACGCATATCATCGTCAACAATCAGGACTTTTTTATGCATCAGAATCGCAGCCTTTTCATGGATCATCCGCAGCATGTTGCGTTTTTCTTTGGATAAATTGGCCTCGACTTGATGGAGAAATAAAGTGGCCTCATCTAATAAGCGTTCTGGCGATCTCACCGTTTTTACGGGTAGATTATCGTCACAACGCTGTAATACGCCTTCTTCTTGTCGACTCAATTCTCGTTCAGCATAGAGAATCACTGGAATTTTGGACAAATTATCATGATAATGTAGTCGTTCACAACGTTCTATGCCAGAGCCTTGTTCAATATCAACATCGAAGATAATACAGTCGTATTGCGCTTGGCGCAGCTCTTTACCCACCTCGTCAACTGTCATAACAAGGGTTGTTTTGATATCTTCTCCGCCTACGATTTCCAAAATGGTTTGTTGATGTTGTTTATTGTCTACTACCAATAAGAGGTTTTTTACTTTTTGGGCAATAAACTGTTCTATATTTTTAAAGGCTATCCCCAATTCTGCCAGGGTAACGGGTTTATGCAAATAACCGATAGCCCCCATTTTTTTGGCATCCAAACTGTGATCGGAGTCGGAGACAAGATGCACAGGAATATGCCGGGTGTTGGAATTGTCTTTTAACCATTCCATGACTGTCCAGCCATCTATTTGGGGTAAATTGATATCAAGGATAATCGCATTAGGTTGATAATGCGCTGCGATTTGCAAACCGCTTTTTCCCTCGGTAGCCATAAGACATTTAAAGCCTTTTTCGTGTGCGAGTTTGATGAGGGTGTCTGCAAATTGATGATCTTCTTCAATAATTAAAATGGATTTATCCCGTGTTTTGAGTGACACTCTATCATCTATATAGACTTGAGTAGGCGTGGATTGCGTCTCAGCTATAATTGGCTGACTGTTTTGAATGTTATCAATTCGTTCCTGCCTAATCCGTTTGTGTTCTTGAATATCTGCGAACTGATTTTCTGAGGCTATGATGTTCGCTTCCTGAATGTGGGTAGGCTTTGTGTAGGGCAAGTAAAGCGTGAATGTACTCCCGTTACCGGCTTCGCTGTGTACTTTCAATTCTCCACCCAGTAGTTTAGCTAATTGGCGGGATATGGATAAGCCGAGCCCTGTTCCCCCGTAGCGGCGACTGGTTGTGCCATCGACTTGTTGGAAGGCATCAAAAATATTCTCTTGTTCTTCTTTAGGTATACCAATACCGCTATCTGTTACGCTTATGGCAATGGTTTTAGTTCCTTCAAGTAAATCCCCTATCCCGCCCTGGGAAAAATAGTGCAGAAATATCTCCAATGTGATTTTGCCTGTGGCTGTAAATTTTAAGGCATTAGATAACAAATTGTTGAGTATTTGTTGGAGCCGCTGTGCGTCTGTTTGTAATGTGTGGGGAAAGTTTTTAGCCTGCTTGATCTGGAATATGAGCCCTTTCTTTTCCGCCTGAAAACGGAATTGATGTTCAATCGTTTCTATCAAATCAGCCATTGAGACATTTTCAAAACTGACTTCCATTTTGCCCGCTTCGATTTTAGATAAATCCAGAATTTCATTGATGAGGATCAGTAAATCTGTACCCGCACTGTGAATGGTTCGCGCATATTGCACCTGTTTATCAGTCAAATGACGATCTTTGTTATCGACTAATAATTGGGCCAGTATCAACATACTGTTTAAAGGTGTGCGTAGCTCATGGGAGATATTGGCCAAAAATTCCGATTTATATCGGCTTGCCAATTCTAATTCTGTTGCCTTCATTTCAATCTGTTGCTGCGCCTTTTCCATTTCTGCCTGGGTTTGTTCCAGCGCTTTATTTTTGTGTTGAATTTCTTGGCTTTGTTGTTCTAACGCCTCTGTGCGTTCTTCTAGTTCTTCATTGATTTGGCGTAATTCTTCCTGTTGAACTTGTAATTCTTCAGACTGAGTTTGCAGCTCTTCATTGCTGCGTTGAACTTCTGCCTGTTGCGTCTGTAATTTTTCCGCTTGCATCTGACTTTGTTGTAAGAGGGCTTGCATCTCTTTGCGAGATTGGGCCGTATTGATCGCGATAGCGATGTTGGGCATGATTTGTTCTAGAAATTCTTGTTGAATGTCCATCAATTCTTCTAAAAAACCTAACTCTATCACGCCTTTAACGACATCTTCATACAGAAAGGGAATAGCCAAGAGATGTCGGGGTATCGTTTCGCCTAAACCCGCATCAATGGTAAACTGAATCGTTTTCTTTTCTAAAGCGGCTTGCCCAACGATGCCTTCACTGAAGTGAAATGCCATCGCGATATCTTTATGTTGTATAGAAGTATCATTTGCCAATAGGTTTAACTGGTAACTTTGGCTATGCCGATTGATTTCTTCAAGCAGATAAAATATCCCTACTTCTGCTGCAAGGCGGTTAGTCAGAAACGTAATAATATTTTTGGCTAACGTTATCAGCGCTTGTTCACCACTCATTTGTTCATTTAACTGTGCTTGCCCGGTTTTAAGCCAATCCTGTTTCGCATTTTGGGTAGTCGCTTCTGCCAGTTTAGTGGCCGCTGTTTCTAGGGCCGTTCTAACCCGGTTAAATTCTCCCAAATATTCGATTTTAGGGAAGGCATTGAGATTACCCTCTGCTAATCCCTGAGACACTTGGACAATATCCTCTATCACGACTCGTTGATTAAAAAGCGCCACTTCCAAAGCTTTTTTGATTTGGACAAAATCCCCTTGAAAATCCGATTGAGGCATGATACACAAATTGCCTTCTGCTAATCCTTGAGAGACGTTGAGAATATCCTTAATCACTTGCCGTAATTCAGATAAGGCGGTTTCGAGAGCGTGTTTGATTTGTCTAAAATCACCTCTGTATTCCGCGGTGGGTAGAACCTGTAAATTGCCGCTGGCTAATCCTTGGGAGACTTGGACAATATCTTCGATGACAAAACACACATCGGACACGGCGGCTTCTAGTGCCGTTTTGATCTGAATTAAGTCGCCTTGATAGTCTGCTTGTAGCGTGATGTGCAAATTACCTTCTGCTAAGTGATGAGCCACTTGGACAATATCTTCAATAATTTTATGAAACTCAGTATTCTGAGTGTCTAATCGGTCAAACGACATTTTCAGTTGTTCTGCCATACGATTAAACGCCTGAGCCAGTTCTCCTAATTCGTCAGTTCGTTCAACAGCTAAGGTTTGGAAAGGCTTCTGTTCATCAGATTTGACTTCAAGACTAAAAGCCGCAATTTGTTGGGTTGCCAAAATCAATTCATTCAACGGTTTCGCGACGTGTTTGCGTAAAACCCAAAAGAGTACACCCAGTTCAATTAATAATAACAACAGGCCTAAAATAAAAATAAAGCTGGCTGTTTTGAAGGCGAGATTGGATAACAGTGATTTAGGATAAACGGTTACAAAATACCAGTTTGGGCCTTTAATCTGAGTGACGGCAAGATATTCATGATCTATCGAATTATCAATAATCATTTGATTATATTGACTATTTTTGACTAAGCTGAAGAGACGAATCAGATGTTGATCCTTGCCGTTAAGCAGATTCAATTGTCCACCCTGTTCTTGAATTTCTGCCATTTTATTCGGATGAACAATCAAGCGGCCATCTTCCCGAAAAATCAAGTTATAAGTGCCTTCAAGCTGGTTATGAAGCGTCCTTTCCATCAGCTCATGGAGGATAATATCATGACCAATGGTTGCAATATGTCGCCCTTGAACATCATCAACTGGTGTTTCCAGAGACACCATCCAATGTTTTACAACTTGATCATAGTAAAGCCCTGTCCAAACTTGTTCTCGTTTGGGATTATGTTTTTTGTCAGAGACATAAAAATATTCTTCATTCTGGATGTTGAGATCGGCGTTCGCATTCAGTGCCCAAGGTTCGCCTGGCCAGTAATTCACAACAATATTTTCAGGTGCAAGCAGGTAAGTATCAATAAAACGGTTACGCCAGGCTGGGCCGTAATGACGCAATAGGGTGTAAAAAGTGACCACACGATGTTGGATATCGGCATTAATATCTACCTGTGGCCCTATAAAGACACTGGGAAATTGCGTTGTATCAAAATCGCTTGGCGAGTGATCCTTAGGGCGATTGCGTATAGTACCGTCACTCCATTTGACGAATAATTGATCAAATTGTGCTTGTGATGCCTGCTCACTTTCTAGGTGTCGATACACTTCCTTTTTAAGCAGGAGATGATTGTCTTGGGCTAATGTAAAGAGATAGCTTTCTCGTTGCCCTCGCTCAAGGAGATATTTTTCCAATTGTGCCAAGGTTTGCGATTTTAAGACGGACATTAAATAGAAATAACTCATGAGCGTTGCCAAAATAATGACGAGGGCTATTTTGACACCCATTGAGATGAGCAGTTTACGGGTCAACGAATTTTGGGGTTGTGAGAAAGAGAATGACATTTTTTTTGACTCCAAGAGCTTTATGGTGTTTGAAGGCAAGCATAAGAATTTATTATTTTCTCACGCAAAGACGCAAAGACGCAAAGGTGATAAATCATTATTTAGCGTCTTAGAACCTGTTCAAAATCTTTTATATGTGTTAAAATCAAAAAATAGACTAAAATAATCAATAATTAAGGAATAACTTATGAGAAAAATTTACCCCAGCGATATTAGTCGAGAAGAATTTGAGA
>Ga0190315_1000214_pt1 | contig 36022 bp, 60 predicted proteins | sample 48701101_MG_FD_161673 | JGI IMG/M metagenome (GOLD analysis project Ga0190315, IMG submission 161673) | Hydrothermal vent sediment bacterial communities from Southern Trench, Guaymas Basin, Mexico - 4870-11-0-1_MG | ecosystem: Environmental > Aquatic > Marine > Hydrothermal vents > Sediment ...
ATTTGAGGCGCTGGACTTCCAGGAGAAGATAGCCGAACTTGAGGGGGTTGAAGCGGAAATTGAAGAGATAGAGAATAATCATCCACACAACCGCAAAGCGAAGGCGCAACTGATGAAACTCGATGTGCAGCGGAAACGTATACTCTTACAGATGCTTATGCTGAAGAAACAGGCGCAGGAACGCTACCGTGAAATTATGGCATGGACCGACCTCATTAAAGAACTCAGACCAAAACTCAAGTATGGTGAAGATAATCCTGAGGAGCACATGCCTGAGTCGTTCCTGCTGCGATTTGCACACCAGAAACAGATTATAGAGCAGATAGGTGCTGCGGATATGGATGGTGCAATGAATATTATAGGCTTGGGTCAGACGGCGGCACGATACTGGAAAGAGAAAAAAGAAAAGAAATAAAAGTTAAATATATATGTGTTAGGAGGTGATGCGATACGGGCTATAACGAGAGGGGTAGGCGTGACGGCAGCGGTCCCTATAAGAGCAGTTATAGAAGAACACGCGAGGGTAAGTCTTACGGGCGAAGAAAAGAAGCGGGCGAGAAGTGCCCGAATGAGTAGAAGAAAAGCAAACAGCGATGATAGGAGCTGACTGCTTGCTATTCTTCATATTTTTGTTCTCGCCTCCAAATTTTTTGCTACGGGCATGAAAAAACAGCGATGATAGGAGCTGACTACTCGTTTGTATTCATATCTCCATTTTTCACCTCCTAACCCCCGGCACGCACACGTCCAACTTCTCCATCCTCTATCACCTCCTTACCGAGTTCGGGCGGCGGAGTGCCGGGGTGGAATTTTTAATACAATGTCCATATTGTCCAAGTAAGACCATGCACTATATTTTTGTGGAAAAATTTGATTGATAGTGGTTAATTTACATATAAAAATATAGAAAGTGGTCTTCTTGGACACCCTAGACTTATATGTCTATCCACTTTCAGCTCTCTATAGTTTAACAGATTAATCACTTTAAACACATATATTTATTTATATAAATTTTTATATTTCAATTCTTTATATAAAGAAATAGAAATGTTTAAAGTGTTTAAAGTGTTAAAGATATAGTGATATGCGAGGTGGAGATGAGATGGGGATAGAGATAAAAAGCGAGGATTTTAAGAAGCACATTTCGATATTGGGGGACAGAGAAGTCTATGCTATTTTTGGCGGCAGACCTGAGTGGGACGAGGAGAAGGGAAAGTATCTGATCCCGAAGACATCGCCACGGAAGATGACCGAGTGGGTTGAGAGAAACGCGTTGGAGAAGGTTCTAACTGAGAATATAAGGCGAGGCTGGACGACGTGGATTTCGCTGAATGAAAAGGAGACGGGGGAAGATACAATTGAAGGCACAAATGCGATATGGTGCTTCTGGTTCGATTTCGATGCACCGAGAGCGGACAAATCGAGAGTAGCGACTGAAGAGGAGCGAAAAAAAGCACTTGAAGAGGCGCAAAAGTTCAAGAGTTTTATGGAAGAACGGGGCTTGCGCGGTTTTCTTGCGTGTTCGGGCAATGGCTACCATCTATTTTTCCCAGTAGATAGATTTGAACTGCGGGGCAAAGTATTCAGGAAGGAGTTTAATGAGAAGCAGAGGTTATTTTACAAGCAGTTAAGAGAAGAGAGTGGTGTGGAATTCGATACGACAACCGACATCAGACGTGTAACACAGCCGATAGGCTACCCGAACATGAAGATACCGGATATGCCGGTTCCGACATACTGGGTTGATAATTTTGATGATGAGGACATAAAAAGAGCACGCAAACAGAACAATGTATTGGTGGACGCGGTTTTGAATACCGAAATAAAGCAACCGGAGCCTGCAGTAGAGATAAAACAGCATGTGAAGTTTGAGGAGCTACTTGAGCGTAACGAAAAGGTGAAGGAGCTGTATAACGGTGTGTGGGGCAAGCGATACAAATCGAGGAGCGAAGCGGAGATAGCACTTGTCACGATTTTGTGTGCGAATGGCTTTTCAGACGCCGAGATAAAGGAGATTATGCGTGGCTGTAAGATAGGGAAGTGGCAGGAGAAGACCGAGAGCTATTATGATTTAACGATAAAGAAGGCGAGGGAGTATGTAGCAACACACAAAATTGAAGAAAACAAGAAAGAGGAAAAGAAGAAGGAGCGAGAGAAGCTAAAAGATAAGGAGATAAAAGCGGCGATACTGAACGATTTAATGGAACGCTTCATCTTTGTCACAGCGGACGATAATGAGGACGTATATGTTTACAGGGACGGGATATATGTCCCGGGGGAGAAGCTTATAAAAGCGGAGACGGAGAAGATAATAGGTGATGAGGCATCAACATACCTTATTGCGGAGATAATCAACCATATCAGACGGAGGACATACGTTCCACGGAGTCTATTCAACAGGGATAAGGATTATTTGCCGGTTAAGAACGGGCTATTGAACCTTAAAGATTTCACGTTGCATCCATTTGATCCATCGAAGATATACACATACCAGTTACCGGTGGAATATGATGCGGAAGCGGACTGCCCGAACATAAAGAGGTTCATAAGTGAAATAGTGCGAGAGGAAGATATACCGATACTCCAGGAATTTTTAGGTTATTGCTTATATCCAGACATGCCTGCGCACAAATCGCTATGGCTGTATGGCACGGGCAGGAACGGGAAGACAACATTTGTGAACCTGTTAAGAATTTTGCTTGGTGATATATGCACAGTTTCAGTCTCGATAGAAGAGCTTGACGGCAGGCATAGATTCTCAAAGGCGAGACTTTTTGGTAAGCTTGTGAATATCATTTCGGAGCCATCGGTGCAGGACAAGATGGAGACGGTCGAATTTAAGAAGCTAACAGGCGGTGATTTGATTTCAGCGGAGGTCAAGAATAAACAGAATACGATAGATTTCGTGAACTTTGCGAAATTCATTATTCTCGGAAATAAGTTTCCAGAGGTGCAGGACGCGACAACAGCGTTTTGGGAACGGGTGATAGTAATAGAATTCCCAAATCAGTTCATCGGTAATGCGATTCCCAACTACGAGCGGGTATTGGTGGAGAAGGACGGCATTGCAGGATTTTTGAACTGGTGCTTGGAAGGTTTGAAGCGATTAGAAGTAAGGGGGTTCAAATTTTCTGAAAGTAAGACTTCAAAGCAGAAGAAGGCGGAGTTTATGAGGATGAGCAATTCAGCCCGTGCATTTTTGGAGGAGAGGTGCGAGTTTAACCCAAGCGCATATATATCAAAAGGTGAACTTTACGACAGTTATAAGCTTTTCTGTGAGCGGGAAGGGCTAACGATTGTGGGTAAGAAGCGATTTTCCGAGATAGTGGGCGAAACTCCTCGCGTGTATGTGAAACATAAGAAAATAGGGGGCAAAATACAGCGAGCATGGTTTGGGATAAGAGTAAAAGAAGAAGAGGAAGGAGAGGAAGAAGAGGAAGAGATATTCAAGTGGGAGAAAAAGGAGGAGAAAGAAGATAGCAAGAAGAAAAAAGAGACAAAGGAGACTAAACAGAAGAAAAAAGAGAAGAAGACTCGATATGTAAACATAAAAGACCTGAATGAGGATGGCAATCTTCCATCAGAGAAGGATGACGAATTCTTGGCGAGACAGGCGAGAGAAGCGAAGGAGAGGATAGAACGAGAGATGAAAGAAAAGCTGGGAGATGAATATGATGAATAAAAGACAAGAAAATCTTTTTGATAGCATCAAGCGTATACAAGCGATGAAAAGGCTTTGGGATAGGGGGATTATCACACAGCGGGACTACTGGCTACTGACGGGTAACTATCAGATTGTGAAATGAAAGAAGTAGTGATAATAAAAACAAAAAACGGTACCCCGACAGACGAGCAGCCCGATCCTCTTTCGCGACAGTATGCTCACCTCGTGGGTTATTATGAGAGGATAAAAATAGATTTAAAGAAGGGACGAGGGGATACCGGTGTTTTATTGGGTAGTTTTTATGATCTGAAAAGCGAATTAAAATGCTTGGAGCAGGCGCTAAACGGGAAATACAATATTATTGTGGTGGTAGATTCCACATGCTTAGGAGGTGATGAATATGGAAAAAGAAGAAGAAATAATTGAAGAATTCACCACGAGATACGCTTGCGATGGCTTTTCGGAGATAACAGCGGAGAAGACCATTTTTAAGGAGTGGTTACTGAAATTTCATACATGGGACGGGCGTGTCTTCAAGATGATTGCGAGGAATATAGAAGTGAGCGAGCAATAAACTTTTTATATACAAAGCCACAATATATAACATGGTGATGTGAAAAAATGCCCGTAACAATCTTGATTGCGATAGTGGCGGCTGCGATATTTGCCAGTGCTGGGTATTTGAAATCGTCTGGCACAGAAAATTTCGAGACACCGAAGTTCGTTGCAACAATGGCAGTTGGCGCTATCGTTGGAGCATTTATGTATGCCAGTGGCTTACCAGTGACGGAAGCTAATGTCGCTACGCAACTCGTTGCGTACGCAGGCATAGTTGCGGTCGTGGAGAATGTCTTGAAAGCGTTTTTAAGGCGATTATAACCCGCTAAAAGAAGTATCAAGATGCAGCAAACCGTAAACAAACGGCGTAAGACCCCTGAGCAGTAGCATTGTATGCGCTGGCGATGACGGGGCAGCCAGCATAGAAAATGCTGACGGATAAAGAGACAGAATATATGGATATGCACTTCAGGAGTTTTATTGAGTTTCTGCAAGAGTATTTCGGCTTTAGCGAGGAGGAGGCACTGAGAGAGATTGAGCTGAGAGTCAATTTAATGAAAGCGAAGAAGCAACAGAAATAATAATGGAACACTTAAAAAAGAATACGAAGCAAGTTAAAGCTTCGTGCTATTTATGGAACAAAACCCACAAGGGCGAGCCCGATGAGTTCTCTGTGATTTGGGGCATCATCGAGAACCTGGAAACGAAAAAGACAGCAGTGAAGTTTATAGTGGAATTGAAAGACAAAAAGCTCGCAATTTGGATTTCAGATAAGATTTCAATAGAATCAATGTTAAAAATGTTAGAGGATATATTGCGAATGCGGTCCGAGAAAGAAATAGAGGAGATTGCGGACGAATTAACAAAAGACGTGAACGAGATTCTTACGGAATTCAGGAAAAAGGAAGCGAGAGGGCAAATGTTTGAGGGCGCGGTGAAAGACTTGTGCGAATCTTGGGGCTTGGACGAAAAACAAACCAAAAAGGTGATTGCGCTTACAATCGCGATAGCGAAGATGCTGGAGGATATGTTCACGAAAAGGCAGGCTATTCCATATATATACTGACATATTCACGAATTGAACATATTCACATCGCCGCCGATTTTGATAGCATACCGATAGCTTTTTATATGCTTATTCATATACCCCATAATAAGGTGAGTAATATGGTAAGGAAGACGGTTGAGGTGGACGATGAGCTGTGGAAGAAGATGGAGGAGAAGGCGGTGAAGAAGTTCGGGTTGCACGGTGCGATAAAGAAAGCGATAAAGGAGGCGATAGAAGAATGGGTGAAATAGTGTTTGGGAGGAAGCGAGAAGCGAGGAAAAGAATCAGGTGCTACATTTGTGGGTTGGAGAAGGAGATGACATTTGGTGAATTTGCGGAGCATGTAAGGGGGCATATCAAGAACGGCGAAGTAAGTGATGGTATAGTGGGTGAGTGCGTGGAATGGAACCAGAACATTTGAGAATGTTAAAAGAAGCGATTGAAGAAATAGAAGATAAAATAGCAGATTTGAAAGCGATAGTGTCCTTAATCGAGGGGTGGGAAGAAAAGAGGAGGAAAAAAATGAAGGAATATAAGGTAAAACTACAATACACACTGAACACGCCAAACCCAGTCTCTATCGTGGTAACAGTAATGTGCGATTCAAAAGAAGCGAAGGAGGAAGTGGATGATTTTGTGAAAGCTCTGGATAGCGCAATTAGGAGATTTTTGGGGAGAAAAGAGTCTTAGGAGGTGTGAAAAATGTATTATACAATTACAACAAGCGAAGGGAGATTTAATCTCCTCAACCCAAGCGAGGTAAAGTTCAGTAACCAGCTAATAATCTACAATGACGATGGTAGTTTCCTTAAATCAGTATCGGTGACTGCAGCTGGACCGATATTCGATGATGGCGATGAACCTGAGGAGATTGCCGAGGCATTGGAAAACTGGCTCAGAGGTATGCTCTACGCATCAGAGGAAGAGGAGATTAGGGGTATGATACGTTTTTTGCGCGAACATTCAAAAGAACTACTGAAGGGAAAGTTGCGATGGCGCATTAAAAGAATCGAAGCGAAGATAAAGAAATTGAACGAAAAGAAAGAGCGGTTGCAGCAACAATACGAAAAGCTCTTGACAGAGGATAGAGAAGGAGATTGAAACAGAGGAGGTGAAAAAGAATGAAAATCCCAGAACTTTATGTGATATTGGCAGAGCATTTTCTGGAATACGCCCCTCTGAAGGGAAAGGGGCTTGTCAGCAAGCAGATTGCGGATTATACTGTCGAGATTACGGCGGACGGAAAGACAAAAGATGAGAATGGCTGGGAGATAGAACCTTTCAGGTTCTATATCTTCAAAAATGGGTGGCTGGCCGGTATTGTTTCGCCGAACGGAGGGCCACTATTAGTTAGCGAAAATGATTTGATTGAGATATTCAAAGCAGAACTGGCAAAACTTGAGGAAATGAAAAAAGAAAAGGAAATTAAGAGTGAGGAAGAAGAAAATGCGTAAAGAAGACATAGTCGTTTCTCTGGAGCTCGCGAAGAAGTTAAAAGAGGCTGGCGTAAACTCTCACAGCCTGTTCTACTGGCGGATATGGGACGATAAGTCGGTTGATCTTGTGATGGAGCACGAAGACGATTTCGATTATAGCGGTGTTGGCAGAAAAGTCATAGAGAAGATACCAGCCTATACAGCGACAGAACTAATGGGGATGTTGCCCAGTCTCATAAGGGAAGGTCTGCGTTACACTTTGTGTGTATATAAACCCCATGATAGATACATAGTGGACTACGAGCGTTTGTCTGAGGATTATGAAATTGAAACCCTATGTGAATTTGAGGGCAGAAAACTCGCCGATGCGCTTGCGGAAATGCTTATGTGGTGGAAGAAATGGGAGGCGAGGGTAAAATGAATAAGGAGAAAGATAAAATACCCGTGTTAAATCCAGACTACGACCTCTCGGCGGATTCTGATTTGGAACTCGCAGCAACTTTAAAGAGGCTTTGCGGCGAATACGAAATGTGCCGGTATTGTCTCTCAACTGCGACTCTCGATGTTTGGCACGGTATCGTCAGAATTGCCAAGGAAATTGTCAAGCGTGAGACTTGCACCAATTCTCGTGATCTCATCGAGTTAGCGGCACTTGTAGCGGCAGAATTGGATTATCCCGAGAAGTGGGATGTAGCAACGTATCCAACCGTTTGGGAGGCATTGTGGGAGAGTTATTCGTGGCTGAAAGCGAAGGTAGAGAAACTTGAAAAGGGAACACGAGAAAATGAATGAAAATAAGGACTACTTCACCCGGAAAAGAGCCGAATTGGGGAATCAAAGTATTGCAGAGCGTTACGATGAAGGTAGATTTGTGAGCTTGGAATCAAGTTATAGAGGTTGGCAACATCGTGAAATAGACAGAGTTACAGAAACCGCATTACAATTACTATATGAATTACCAGGGATGTATTCTGGTGGCTTCTGGATAGATGAATTGGCAGCGACTTGTGAGTTCATAGGCGAGAATTATAAAGCATTGGCGAAGATGATTAGAGGGAGGAAAAAGAAACAATGAAAGAAGTGGTAATAATAAGGATGGGAAATACAACTGAGATTGTGTTTCTATCAAATCAGTTAATATCATTTACTCACCAGTTACATACTCTTCGGGGCTTGATAGAGAGAGATAAAAGACCACACACCAGTGCAATGATATGTGCATATAGCGATATTAAAAAGGATATTCAGTTAATAAGGCGAGCAATAACGGGTAAATTCAATATTATTGTGGTTAGAGACTTCATAAATTCGGAAAAGATAAATGAAAAAGGTATGGGGTGAGGTAAATGGATAAAGGAAGAAAAAAGATTGATTTAGAGCCGAAAACGATAGAAGAGAAGAAGATGAGAGAAGCGTTTGAGCAGTGGTATTTCTCAAGAGAATTCGTCCCACACGGTATTATGATTATGAATCTGTGCTATTTGGGATTTAAACAAGGAGCTGAGTATATGAGACAGCAAATCAAGTCAGCTTGCGAATTCTACTTAAAGTATAAAGACAAGCCAAAGCTATTAGGCAAAGACTATCCTCTTTTCATTGAAAAGATTGATGAAATATATAAGAAGCGGATTGAAGCAGAAGAAGCATTAGGACCGAATTACGAACCCAGCAATAGTTTTACTGAAGAATACAACGAGTGGCTATTCAAGGAAGCTTTCAAGTGTGTTTTGGAGGAGAAGAAAAATGAGTGAACAAACGAAACTGGACTGGGAATTTGGGAAAGGGAAACCGTATATAAATCCTGACACATTGAGGAGAAAAATCATAGAGAGTGTTCTTCAGCAAGGATTTGTGATAGACTTCGGGAATGGAGTTGTTGCGGAGAACTACGAAGAATTTGAGAAAATAAGCAAAATTATAGAAGAACTGGGAGGGAAAATAATTTTTACTCATAGGGGGTGAGAAGAGAAAATGAGCGAAAAGGATGAAGAAAAAAAGGAAGAGATACCAATAGAGGTTCTATACGACGCTTTCAGAACCGCAGCGATACTTTCGTTCTTTGAAAAAGAATTCGGGAAAACGCCGCATCCACTGCGTATTTTTAAGTTCCGAAGGTGGGTAGACGATTTTGAAACGTTCTTGAAGGGAGTTGCAGTTGGTGAAATGTTAGCGGAGAAGCTGCCAGAGGTGTTGCAAGAAGCTGAAAAGAAGAGACCAATTGAGGTGGTGGGTGAAGATGAGTGAACCGGAGAAAGTAGAACTCGAACTTGAGAAGCTGAAGTTAATTGCAGAGTACTACGACATCCCTCTTGCAGCCTTTTTCATGAGCATTGATGAGTTAAAAGAGTTGAAAGCCAAAGAAGGAACGAGGATGAAAGCTATTAGGAAAGAGCTTGAGAAGTTAGAAAAAATGAGGGAGATAATCGGGGGTGATATGCATTGATAGGAATTGCTGAAACTGTTGAAAGGGAAGAGATAGAGCCATTCGAGGAAAAGTTCAAAGTAATGGTTGAATATCTCTATCAGAACGGGTGGATAACTGAAAGGGAGTATAGAGAGCTATTAGAGGTATTGAATCAATCTAAAAGCGAGGAGGTGAGAAGAGGAAATGAGTGAGCGGCAAGCGGAAGACCAGACAGAGGATCTGTGCATCCATGTTCAAGGTCTTTTCTTTGATGGAAGTAACACATATATTGAAGTCCCCACTGATGGAGAGTGGCATCATATTGTGTTCTCCGGCAATGCAAACGAGGTGAATGAACTTTCTATTGATGGTATGATTCTCAGGACGCTTAGCGAGGACGAAGTCAGAGAAGCTTATTCCATGTCATGTGGCTGGTCAGATAGGGAGTTGCCACAGAAAGAGCTTGAAGTAATCAATGAATTGCTTGCTAATCACCCGGAGATAAAGTCGTGGTGGATTAAAAACAATGTGCTGTATCTGGTGATGGAGGATGAAGAAGAAAAGAAATGATAAAACCAAAGCAGGTAATGTTTACCACCAAAGATACGAACATATCACTTACTATTTCGGCTGATGGTGTAAAAATAATGAGAAACAGAGGAAACAAAATTAACAGTTTGTTTTTGTATTGGGACGAATGGGATAAAATAGTAGCAACTGTAAAGGAGGCGATAGAAAATGAGTAAGGAAAAGACACACAGCTTCCGGTTTTTAGGTCGGTGCCGGAGAGCGTGCAACGGTAAATTCACATTCTTGGATAGGCATCGGGAATGCACCAAGTTCACGTTCATGAGGAGAAGAAGGAGAAGATGAAATTTAGCACGACCATTAAGCGGAGATACTGGGAAGAAAAACTTGAGAGTGTGAAAGAAAAAGGCTACTTTTACGAATATAAGGCAGATACGCCATTCTGGCACAAGCGTTTATCGAAGTTGCGGGGCAACTTACCCGTCGAGGGTGTGTTCTTGACTGGTTCCGAGGTAAAGAGAGTTGTAATCACAGAAATTCTCAAGAGTCTTGCCTGTTATATTCCCGAAAAGTATGAAAATATATTTAATACAGAGTATGTGTGGATTCTCAAGTGCTGGCTGGTAGGAGGAGGAAATGGCAAAGAAGAAGCCGAAAAAGAAGCATGAGAAAGCGGTTATCACAGCGGAGTTGTCTGCACTTCTCCAGGTTGTTACCGAAAAAGGCGAGGAGGCACTGCGAGAAGTGCTGAAGGAGAAAGGGAAGCGGAAAGGTTCAAGCATTATTATCGCAGCGGAAGATTTATTACCGGTATTGAGTGAGGCGGCAAAGTGGAAGTGGGAAAGGAAATGATAATCGAATTTCCCTCAATCGTTTTCAGGTTGAGAAGTAAGGGTAGTGCACCGGACATAATTGTTTTTAGGAGGCATAACAATAAAGTTTTTCTCGCTATTGTGGAGAGTGATTTGCCAGATGCGGTAACGAGTCAGATTGCAGGTACGGTTCTTGAATGTGTAGTGAGAAAACACGATGACTACAAAGGGTAGCTTGCACGAGCGAGAAGCGGTGCAAGAATATGAGGCACGGGGATGGACTGTGTATAGACCACAGAAAACGAGATATGGGGCACGAGACATTTTCGGTCTTTTCGATTTCGTGGCGATTTCGCCCGACGGTTCTGAAATTCATTTCGTGCAAGTAAAAACGAATAACACTCGCGGTTTTTTGAAAAAACTCAAAAACTGGCGAGAAAAGCATAAAGTAAAAGAAGTGAAATGGCTTCTCATGGTGCGACTGGATGCTCGGAAGCATAAGAGAAAGTGGAAAGTTTATCAGTGAAAGTTTTTTGTCACCTATCGAAAAGCTTTTATATTACCTCAATATAATGTTATGTTGAGGTGATAGAGATGGAGGAGAAGAGAAGAACCTCAAAAGTTGACGCTTGGGGCAAGAGGCTGCTGGTCCCCGCCGAATGCCTCAACTTTCTGGATCTCAAAGTTGGGGACCGAGTGGTATGGGAGATGGTGGAGAAAGAAGGTAAGAAATATGTGATTTTGCGAAAAGCGGAGGTGAGCGAGCAATGACTGACCAACAGCAACCATTAGTGAAGGAAGAGAAGGAAGAGAAGAAGGAAGAGAAGGAGAAGAAAGAGGAGAAGAAAGACATAGTGGAAGAAGCAGTGGCTATGTCGGAAGAGGAGTTTGAAGCGGAGGTGAAGGAAGTGCATGAAGACATGAAGCAGTGGCAACGGGAGGACGAGCAGGAGTTTCTGAGGCGTTCGGGCTTTCACGAGCGGAAAATGGAGGACAAGATACAGTTCATCAAGAAAGTCGGGAATGCTATCATAGGGAGAACCTACAACGAAAAGTTTAAAAACGGCATATTTTGGGGAATACGGGATGGCAAACAGATGACAACTGAGGAACTCAAGAAGATAGAAGATATACAGCGATTCAATGCTTTCCGGCGGGGCGAGATACAGATGCCACAACCCCCCGCAGTCAAGCGAGAAGTGCAGGAAAAAGCGTTTGAGGCGAGAGGCGGAGTATATCAAGTCGCTAATCATGAAGAACCGGACGCATGGCTCGTCCAGCAATGGGCTAACCAGGCAGGCGTAAGCACCGAAGTCCGAGAGGCAATCCAGACGGATGAACAGGCAAAGGCGACAGTGAGGGCATACTTAGGGGCACAGTTCGTTGATGCCACGGTGATACATCACTTCAGCATATCGAAGGAGCTTATAGCATTTGAAATCATCGAGAAGATGCAAGAGAAAGGTGAGCAAGCAATCGAGGGCTACGACGAAGAGGGAAAGCCAATACTCTCACAAAAGGCTAAATATAGGATATACAAGCGATTCATACACTTCAGAAACTTCGCTATCCGTGATGCGATATCGAAGGCTGCACGTATCGCGCAACTAAAAATCCTCAACAAGGAATGGCGAGAAGAAGAGGAAATAGAGGCAGAGGCAAGCGAGGTGCGAATGGTGCAGGAAGAGAAGAGGGGGTAGAAAAAATGGAAAACCTAAAGGAGCGGGCTATACGGGCAGCGAAGGAACGGCAAGAGAGGAGGGAAACAGAAAAGCTTAAAGCGGCAAGTGAGTTCGCAATAGAGGCGGAAAACGAATTCAGGGATGTCTTCGGTGCCGATAATATAGGAAAACTCAATGTGAAACCTGTGGGTGAGAACATAGCTGAGATCGTAGCGGACGGTCTCGAGTTCGAGGCGCGAAGGATACACAGAGAATATGACACATATATCAGGTTCTATTTGCGGGCTAAGTGTGAAAAGTGCAAGAGGTGGTTCACACACACAACACCATGCGAAAATCTTGCGGATATAGGGCAACTTCTGATCAATCCCGCGATATGCGACAGTTGCCGATACGGTATAGGGACAGAAACTGCAAAGAAATCGGAAGCTGAACAAGTCGTGGAAAAACTACGGGAAATAATCGAAATCGTATACGAGAAAAATTAAAAAAATAAAACAAGCGGGGATTTTATTCCCCGCTATATTGCTTCTATAATTATTCTTTTTTCACCGCTTGTTCTTACAACGACTTTGTCGCCAGTCGTTAGTCCGCTTTTCTCGATTATTTTCAATCCGAGGAAGACAGTTGTGTCCCCTCGGATTATTCGAGGTTCCTGATATTCCTCTCCCATTTTTTCCTTCCACCTCCTATACTATGTACGGATAACTCCTAGCTCCGACTATTTTCTCGATTACACAGCCCTTTCCATGCTCTCGCTCTGCATGGGCTTGGACAATGTTAAAATCCTTGTCTTCATAGCCACACTTGCAACATCTCCAATATATCTCTTCTTCCTCTTCTTCCATTATCCTTCACCTCCTATATTACTACTATTACCACTATATATATTAGTTTCGGTCGCTTATAAAAAACTTTCAAATACCGAAAAGCTTTTATAACCCTATACAGAATTCGGGATTTTTTGTATATTGTGAGTTTGTATATCGTTGTGTATAGTGATCCACCCTACAAGTTGCGTGAAAAATTCATGCTGTTTATACGGGCAGGATTGGAATTTTTGAAACCGATATAGGTAAAACATTGTAGAGCAGTAAGAAATTTGCATGAGCTTGAAATATGAGCATGTTCGGTGTAAAGTCCCGTGTTATGCCCATGAAAAAGTTTTTAAAGGTAGGTATATAATGATATATACATGAGTATATCGAGCGTTGAAGAATTAGAGGAGAAAATTAGAGAGGGATGGACACTCTATCAAACGAAGCGAGACGGGAAGTGGTGGGCTGTTCGGAAGGGTGAAACCCCACAGTATATCAAAAAAGCAGTAGTGAATGAGGCGCCTGAATATTTCCAAGAGAAAAAAGCTGAAAAGAAGGAGAAGGGTAAGGGCAAAAGTGGAGAGAAAAGCGAGAAGAGCGAGAAAGAGAAGAAAACGACCGTAATAACCGCACCGGTCCGTATATTGGATAAGAGCTATGCAGAAATTCTGACGCATTTGACCTCAAAGTTGGACTGGTTCGGCGAAGTGATGATGCAAGTGGGCTTCACATCAACAATGATTGCACTCCAATCAGCGAATGTAAGTGTCTCAGAGAGTTTTGAGCGTATCGAGGAATTCAGGGACAATCCACAGGCATTTATCCGGTATATTGACCGGTATCTCTCCGCATTGTGGAAGGCAAAGGAAGAAGCGCAGAATATCGTAGAACTGGAGGAGGAGCGGGATAAGCTTTCACTCAAGTTGTATATCGCACTCACGGCACTGGAGAACTTGAAGAAACAGCGGGATGACTATTACCTGAAGGCAAGAGTAGCGATTTCGAGTATGTGCCCTGAATGCTTGAGACGCTATACACTCGCCACAACATTTGCTGACATGACAACAATGAAAGAGAAAAAGAAGACGGAGGTGAAAATATCCGAATGATAGAATTTGAGCCTTTTGTGGAGGAATATGCAAAAAAGAGGGGGCTGAATGAGGAACAAGTCAAACGATTGTGGGATAGTTTGAAGAGTGAAAAAGATGAAGAGTTGGAGCGTATGAAGGCATACCTTGCGAATGTGGTGGATCTCGCTGCGACAGCGAACGAGATGCCATCACCCGCGAAAGAGGAAATCATGCCCAAAATACCGCTACTCGCTATGCCACCGCAGAGCACAGACACGACGGGACGATTCGCCAAACTCGCGGAGGATTTGCTTACATTCCGAGAGATGATGCGACAATTTGAGAAAATCTCAGGTGAGGACGGGAGCGAAAGCGAGAAGGAGAAGTTGTTAAATGAAATCCAAAAGCTTGAGAGAAAAATATTTGAGGCGGAAGAAGATCAGCGGTTCAGCGCGATACATGAGAAACTCGAACGGCTCTCTGACACGATTGAGAATCTGAAGAACAACCATCACGAGGAGGAGAAAAAGGATGTAGTGGACAGCTTCCTTGAAAGCCTTGAGGAAGTGGAACAGAAAAAGCGACGCTTCCGGGAGCTTGGACTTTTGCAGGACGAGAAAGAGAAAGATATTCCACTTGAAGAAGCAGAGAAGATACTACGGGAGCGGGGCTACAAGGTAGAACGTCCCCGGAGCGTGGAGGAGATGGAACAGTTCTTTGAAAAAAGATTACAGGAGAAAGAAGAGGAAATCAAAAAGCGAATCCAAGAAGAGGAAGAGCGGAAAGAGCGGAGGATGCAGATGATGCTCGATTTGGGAAGCACCATTGTAGACGGCATCCTGAGTGCGGCGGGTGCAGGCGCGGGAGGTGAGGCTATACAGAAATTCAGGGAGGCGATACGAACCGCTACACCTACTGAAGAAGGGAAATGAGCGAGAATGAAAAGGTAGAGGAACGGCAAACAATCACGGCACGGAAGATAGCGGCGATAGCATCGAAACTATTATCACTCGCACTATCACGCTTAACTGCTCTCCTCTCCGCCGAGTGGGGGCGGGAAGTTACAGTGGAAGAAGCGGTGGATTTCTTGGAGAAGAACCACCAAATCCTTTCGTTTGAAGTGATTGACGAGGCAATAGCGAGCGACTGGAAAGTGAAGGCGGCGATAAATACTGCGGTCTCTCTCTCAGGATGGGTGCTACGCCAGCATAACGGGTGGCAACATGAACTCCAGGAGCGAAGGGGGGAACTTCTCTTGGAGATGGCAAGGGCATATAGACCCGATGTCTACGAAATCCTGAAGGAGCGAAAAAACATAACAAATTTTTTTGCGGACTATATCTTATATAAGTTTAGGGTATGATAGCGGAAGGGGATAGCGAGGGATTAACGACTTCAGAAATAGCGTGCTATGCAGCACTTGTGGGGTTCACATCGTTTCTAACAACGTTTATCACCATGTATGCTTTGCAAAAAATGCAAAGATGAATATTAACACCGCCGAACATTGGAATGAAGTATGGGCACGAGAAGGATTCCAAACATGGCGGACATACCCATATCTATTCAATTTCATACTTGAGAGAATACCCCCTCATACTACTGTCTTAGATATAGGTTGTGGTGTCGGTGTCTTTCTTGAGCGGGCACGAAAAGAAAAGAACTGCGAGGTTTATGGTGTTGATATTTCACCAGTCGCTATTGATTTGTTACACCGGAGAGGCATAGAAGGGCATGTATTTAATAGTGACAAAGACGAACTCGAATTTGACAAGAAATTCGATGTTATCGTTGCAACTGAGGTATTGGAGCATGTGACTTATGAGAAAAGGCTACTTAATGCGATTAAACAAAATTTAGCGCCCGACGGTATCGCATTCATTTCGGTTCCCGATAATACTTTATCACCTTTGATATGTGAGGAACACCAGCGAGTTTATAGAGCCGAAACTCTCTATGTGGCTCTAACACCCCATTTTTCGGATATTGAAATCTGGTCAATACCGGGTGAAAACCGATTTGAACGAAAATTACTCGCAATATGCTCAAATCCGATTTATACAAGCCCGAGGCAGACAGAGAAAGTTTCCGCTGTTATCCCCACATACAATGAAGAGAAATATATAGCCCGCTGTATAGAAGGTTTGCTCAATCAAACCTATCCACCCGATGAAATCATCATAATTGATGACCTCAGCACCGATAGAACGGTAGAAATCGCCGCACAATACCCAGTTGATATATACCAACCAGAAGGGGGACGTATAAAAAGCATTGCCGTCTCACGTGCGATAGGCACTTACTTGGCGAAGAATGATTTGATACTTAGCACTGATGGCGATACTGTATTGGCGCCGGAATGGATAGAAATGGCATTGGAATATTTGAGAAGCGATGAGGTATTAGCGGTAACCGGCAGGATTGAACCTATCAATCCTTCTCTAATTACAGAGTTAGCTGCGGAAATAGGAAACACACTGAAACAAGGACGGGGATTTAATACATTATTCAAGCGCAACTTCTGCACCGTTGAGGGCTGTTATACCGGTATAAGTAGGGGTTCGGACTGGCGATTGTGGCGTGATTTAGCTCAAAAAGGGGAAGTAATATGGGATGATAGGCTTGTTGCTTATACGGAACTGCCCACATACGGACAGAAAAAAAATCTCGCACTTATTTTTGGATTAGGCTTGACCGCTTCAGGAATAGCTTTTATTGCGAAACGCCATTATAATATTGGAACAGCTTTGACTGTTCCCGGCATCATAACCACAAGCTATGCTGCATATAGAGGTGCGACATAATGCCATCCCATGATATCCACAAAATCGTGAACAAAGTATTGCTCGGTAAAGAATACGAGGACGTGAACCGCTGGTGTGATGAACCTTACCACTGGCTCGGCAGGAAGCACCGCATACTCAGGCATGACCCCCTCTCTATCACACTGAAATATCACAACGACCCCGAGAGGCTTGCAGCCGCGTTTTTGCATGTTTTAACGGATGAGGTGCATTCGGAAGAGGTGAGGAAGAGGAGGAAGAGGAAATGAAAGAGAAAGAACCATGGGAGATGATGCAGGAGGAATGGGTGCAAAGCAAGGAAAAAGAAATAAAACAAATCATAAAAAAATTTGGATACTGGGAGGATATACCAGAAAGTGAACTTGAAGCTCGACTCCAAAGCCGGAGGAGAGAATTATTAGATGCTCTTTTGGGAACTATTAGACCTGAAATTAAGCCGAAGGTGGAGAAAGAGCTTGAGGAAGTTGATAAAGCTCTCAAACTCCTCCGAAGCAGTCATAAGGAACTCGTTGAACAAGCCCTTAAAGAAGGCAAACCCGTCCCTGATGAGGTTCTCAAGGACTATCCCGATTTGGCGGAGAAATATGGTAGAGCTGTGAAGGAGCTTGAAAAAGAAACACTTTCAGACCGTGAAATGCGAGTTATCGAACGCCTAAAATCGTTAGGTGTGAAAATAGACGAACCGCCGATAATCAATATGGTAGGTAAGACAAAAACCGTTGTAGGGAAGATTGATAGTTATCGGCTAAATTTTGTGGTGGGTGACATACAAAAAGAAGATATGGAAGAGTTTGATACACTCAGAATTGACGATAAAGTTGTTTGGGTCAAGAAATCGCCTATGCTGACCGCATTGAAAGAGAAACTGCGACGGGGCGAGAAAAAGCCAAAAGTTATGAAGCTCGTGCCCGAATATGGCGGGCTAAAAAGGTTTGAACAGCAAGATATGACGCTCACTGAGAAACTGCAATTGAAATATCTCAAGGAACATGGGAACTTATAGTGATGCGTATAGGGAATTTTGGGGCAGGTATAGCAGGGTTGAACAGGACCGGATACGGCGGGAACTGAAGAGGAAAGGGATAAAACCGCTTACGCCTATTGAATTAGGACATTTGAAATCGCTATTAAGAGAACACGGCATTGATGACTGGGTTTCGGAAGTGGACCCTTATATATCTTATGAGGAGAATGTTGAGCAGATAGAGCAACGCTTTGGCAGTTTACCACAGGAAAAGGAGTTCAGTTTAAGCAGTTTTGCACGCAGTGTGGGTGAAGGATTCTGTGATTATGTCCACGAGCTTGTGGAAGAACTCATGCGAGAAGAGCCAGACGCTTTAAAATATATTGCGGAGTTGGGGTATAAAGATGTGGATTCGTTCCTGAAAGATGTTGTTAAGGAAGGGATATTGCCCGAATACGAAGTGAATGAGATAATAAAAAAATATGAGAAAAAGCCGACCAAAGAAGAAACACTCCCGCCGTGGAGAGAAGAATACGCACTATTAGCACGTGTAGTAAAATTACCGGAAGAAGATATAGACTACGCATATTACGATGCTATTAACGAAAGAATATCCGTGACTTATGGCATTGAGAAGCCAAGAAAGTTACAAAAAACAGTCAGTAGGAAAGCACCCAAAGCTTTCGTAGATTTTATGGAGTCTCCTCTTTCACTTTCTTACGAAACAATGACAGAAAAGCTTAAAAAATACTTTGAGATGATTGGCGAACAACCCAAAGGAGAAATAAAGGAACGGGAAAGAAAGCCTGAAAAAGAGAAGATTGAGAAAAAACCACCCGAAGAAAAAATAAAAATCGGTGCTGGGTGGGATACAATAGTAGGGTATAACATTGACTTTATCAAAGCGTTGTTCCCTGACTGGAAATGGGACAAGAAGAAAGGAACTTTAACCGCACCGAACGAGAAAATGGTGATGCACGCATTATTTAGCGAGATAGCACCTGAGCTTGAACCGCACAAAAAAGAGATTTTTCATATATTAAATAATCTTAGACCCATTTTTGAAAAACTGGGTTATGAGTTGGTGATGGAGCGTCCAGAAGAGGGAAAAAGAGTGTTTTTTGAACGAGCGAGGAAAGATATAAAAAGGTTGTATGATATATTAGGATTAGAGTTGGAAGAAGCCCCAAGTGAAGAAGAAGCCATGAAGGAAACAAAAAAAGCGGTTGAAGAGAAACTCAAAGCGGTGTTTACTTCTTACCTCAAAGGCGCGGGTGTTCACCCCGTGACGATAGAGGAAGAACTGAAAAGGGCAAAAAAAGACATAGAATCATTTGCCGAGTCGGTCGCATCGGGGCGAATATCGCAATCTTTTGCAGTTGCAAACATTACCGACCTCGCAGAACATACTAAGATGTTACTGGAGGAGGAAGAGAAAGAAGAAGAGGAGGAGGAAGAAGAAGAGGAAGAAGAGGAAGAAGAGGAAGGATACCTGCCAGTGATAAGACCGGCAATACCCCGACCACCAAAACGCAAGCCTGCAAAGCGTAAGAAGCGGATAAGGAAAGCGGAAGAGGTCACACCCGAAATAGCGGAACCGAGCGCGATAGCGGAGAAGATTTTGAGAGAATATCCCGACGAGTTGCTCGCATTTGGTGTGCGCTGGGTATGCGAGAACCGACGCCGAGAGTTAGGATTCGTGGATGGTGCAAACTTAGGGCAGGTAGCGTGGTGGCTTACCAAAGAATTGCGGAAGAAAGGGGACAAGATTATGGCGAGAGCGCGGAGAGGTGTAGAATACGCCGCAGGAATGTTGCTTGCGAACCAGCCAGATGTGATAGTGCAAGAGAACATTAGACAGGCTATGAAACGGGAATGGGACAAAATTAGAACTTTTGTCAGTGTGAATTATCCAGATGTTCTCGACAAGCTCGGAGATAAGGATGTATGGTTAGTTACGGTCGGTTATGTCTATAAATTGCTCGGTTCGCCGTATGCGGGTATGCCGGAGGATATTAGAAAGGCTCTGAGAACGTTTGAAAAACTTTACGGAGATTAAAATGGAAGATTTAGTGCTCGTGCACAGAACAAAACCGCGAGAGAAATATTACTTGCGAGCGAAACCATACACTGCAAAAGAACCCACAATCCACCAAGTTAAATCGCGTCTCGCCTTCGGTCACCACGCAAAACAAGCGCGAAACAAAAGCATAGAATCTGACCTGCCCCCGGCGGCGGAACAGGTAAAAAAGCTAAGGGGCAAGAAGTTCGGACGGACACGAAAGCTCAGGAAATGGGAGGAAATATTATTAAAGGAGGCACGAAAGGAAGGGCGAGAAGAATGGGAAGAGATAATATTAGGTAAATCTAAAACAGAAGCGGAAGACCGGAGCTGGATGGAGGTTTTATTCGGGAGAAGATGACGAGACTGAGCGAGATTCCAGAAGAGACGCTGAAAGAAATCCAAGACTTTGTTAAACGCAACAAAGGCGTAATACCCGTAACCACAACTCCTACTGAGGATGGAACGAAAATAGAGACATTGCCGGAAGCGGTGGAAAAGAAATTCGGATATAAGCTATCGCCGAGTCAAATATACGACCTCCAGCGGGGCACAAAAACCTATAAAGTGAAGGTGGATATGGAGACGGTGCGAGAGCTTGAACGGTTATATGGTAATGTGGGTGCGGGTATAAAGAAAGTGCTAAAATTCTTCAAAACGAGCGTGCTACCTAAGCATCTCCGCAAACCGCATGAGGCTTTGGTGAGTAAGGAGAAGCTAACGGCAGATGAAGTTGTAGAAGTAGTATTACCATTCGTAAAAAATGACCAAGAAGTATGGAAAATTGTTGGTGAACTCTCTCGCTTGGGCTATGTGCGAAGGGATAAAGAAGGAAACTATATCTTCTCTCGGTTCAGGCGTGACCCATTTTTGGAGTTTCTTTTAAAATAGTCTCTTCTTCCGAGCGAGCATAGCAAGTCCCACGAGCGCTACACCGGAAACGACCGTTACGGGTATAGCAAGCCCTATACCTTCTCCTCCCGCTACTGGTAATACTTCTGCACCACCCAATGCTGCCGTTGGTGGTGGATATGGTGGTTCGGTTTCCTCTGAACTCCATGTCTTCATTCCAAAATAGTAAGTGCCAACTGGACGCGGTCTGAGGATTACCATGCCACTGAATTCACAGTCTGTTGGCTCAACATAGAGGGCATCAAATTCTTCAGTGTAAGATAGCAATACACAGCCACCAACGGGAACATCATCAACATGCCCACTGAGAGATAGACCACCTTCTAATGGATTACCATCTGCATCTAACTCTTCGAATTTCATGTTTATTGTGCCTGGGAACTCGCCGACATTTTTAGCTGTGTTTATTGCTATGGTCATATATTCAGTTGTTTTATAACGACAATCTGAATTTTCGCAAGGTTCGAAATGATGGAATTCCGCCTTTGCAGGTTCTGCAACAGTAACACTCCACGCCTTTGCTTCACTGTGGTGCTCAGGCTCATATATTGCATACCTGCTCGCTTCGCTCAATCTCATTACCGCTACTTGTGACATTTTTTTTTTCACCAATATTTTATAGAAGCATACATATATAAAAAATACAACTATGTCTGATGCAAAGGTTTGGCATGTTGATGTGACAGAAGTGGAGAAGAGGCGAATTTTTAGTGCAGTAGCATTATCATTTGGAACAGCACTCGCTATCGCTTCCACCGCACCCGTTTCGGATAAGACAAAAAAACTACTTCTCGGTTGTGGGTTTGGATTGGGATTAATCAGTGTAGCCTCCGCACTATCAGAACCAGCGCCGTAGTGCCGGTGTTTGGTGCAAAATCAAGCCTCCAAGTGCTGTGATTGATAACACGGATAATATTACCTCCGGCATGGGGGATGGTGGTGGTGAAGGTGGTGGTGAAGGCGGAAGCGAACCTAGAAGTAAGAGTGTGAAACAATCGCGGTTATGTATGATTTTATTTATAATATCGGCTGCCATTTCTTCTGTTACCGGCGTGCTATCGTATGTCTCCTCGTCATAATGCTCGCGCCAGTATTCTATTTCTTCATTCCACTTCGATATTGCATCGCTGTAACACTCCTCATAATCTTTCTTCGCATGTAACGATTTCTCCTTCTCTATATCACCCACGAGGGGTGCAACCGCGAACCGGCTACCGCAAGGTGTGGTGACAGGAACGGTTATTACTTCTTCGCTGTAACCAAAATATGCGATAGCACCCGCTTCGATGATAGTTGGACCTAATTCCTTCGCAGTCAAACACGAAAGGAGTGATATTACTCTGTCTTTAACGAGGTCGAGGTTAAGCGTGGTGGAAAGAAAAGGCTCACCGTTAATAACCGTGTATGTGTCCTTTGAACCATGCCCCATACCATAAACATGCTCGATTTCGGGGTGGTCGAGGATATAATCTCGCAGTTTTTCAGGTGTGGCGTCGTTTTCGATTATAACCACATCTTCACCCTCTTGAACGAGATAGTTGTAAACCTCTTTCGGTGCACATTCGAAATACTTGAGTGCATAGTCACCATAATGGGGGTTGATTATCAAGACTTTGGTCATTTCTTCAAAATTTCCTCAAGATTTGTCATCTCAGCCTCTATAAGCATCCGCCCGATTCGTGTGCCCTTCTCTATCTCCTCAAGCAGTTGCGAAGGTGTGTATATCTTCTCTCCAATAAGAGTCTTATATGTTTCCGGTAACTTCATCAAACGCTCCTTCAATCTCAATATTGCGAGTGCATACTTCTCCTCCACGGTGGTAAATGCTCGTGCCTCTATTATGCGCTGCAGTTCCGCACCCAGACTCGTGCCCGCACGCACTTCCGCTAAAATCTCGTTTGGTGTATATACGCGATCGCCATGAATCACTAATGGCTGGTTGCGCTCCACACGCGGTAGCTTATTTACCCAATCTTCCACTATTTCAACTGTCATAGATGGATTTTTCCCTTTATGAATTTATAAGCTTCATAACCCGCAAGTAGCCCCGGGATGGCTGCTGCATATTTCACCGCTCGGAACTTCTCTGGTAGTAGCCCCCCAGCCACATATATACCAATCGCCGCTCCCGTGTATGTTGCCAGCTTACGAATATCAATCTCCTCCACCTCTTCTTCGTATACATCACGTGCCCAATCTGGGTGTCTGCCTTTCATCCAATCGTAGAATTCAACTGGCGTATTAATATGCTCTGGTGCTATCTCGCCCGTAATAGGGTCGGTAAATCTGCGTTTCCCATTCACCACTTCTCCCCATTTACCAGCCTCCTTCATCTCATTCGGGTAATGTGATTGGTCATAAAGTATTCGCTCGCGTTCACTTGCAAACTTCGAATCATCAAATTCACTATGGAACATCTTTATCTCTTCATGTTTAATATGCTCGTGGTTCATAATTACAAAACCAATTGCAACAATAGCGGCTGCCACCGAAGCCGCAATAATAGCGAGCACAACAGCGGGAAGTGCAGGCGAGTAGCTTGGAACAACCATCTTACTATCGAGGACACCGCCCCAGTTCTTCTGGCTATAAGTGATAGATATTGGATAAGTACCAACCGCGCCACGATGGATAGCTTCTTCGGTTAGCATTTTACCATACTTATCTAATTCATCTTTCCCGATTGGCTTGAAATTCACAACACCGGCTCGGTAAACTTCAAAATAAAGGTCCGGTGATGCACCCCACACACATATCAATGCCTCGTCCGCTTTCCAATCCCAAGGCTTCCACCAGTCCGATTCGTGCCCCAGTGCAAAAGCTAAAACAACGGCATAGTTATCCTTCAGATCATCTGGCACCGTTGCCGATATTGCATCTCTCCAAATCCATTTGTTATCTTTATCGTAACCGATATCCATATCATCAAATACGGGTGATAGTTTGTAATATGCCCTGTCGATATCAAACATTGAAAGTCTTAAATCAACCTTCGCTTGCTTATTACCTGCATTCATTGCAAAAAAATTGACTTGCGTGTCTCTCAGTGATTCACCATCGAACCTGATAGCGGGCATGAGTGGCGCATCTATTGTCTCATTTTCAACTTCAACATCAAGCACAAATAACCGCATCGTTGTCGCTACGGGGAACGGTTTGTTGCCCACATTTTTGATTATAGCATCAAGTGGAGAAACAATATCGCTCGGATCGTTGGAAGATTCGCTCACATAGGAGTGCCCACTCACCTGAATAGCCACTCTAAATCTACTCTGTTCCGAAAATATGCCACCGGATTTGAAGCCGAGATGAATATCCAGTAGCCGTGATTTTGTGAGTATTGACTTCGGTATAGATACAATACCGCGAGTGTGCCCGAAACCGCCCACTTTTTCATAATCGGGTGCCATTAATGTCTCGCCTGTTATCGCGTCCGTTACTTTCACACCAATATTGCCACCCGTGGGAGTGAGGTTGTGTATATCAAAGACAAAAAGGAGATCGTGCCCGGAAGGCACTTCAAATGCTGGGCAGTAAAAAAAGATTTTATCGCCTTTATATTTCATTCCATGCAACCCGCCCGCGCATCCAAAGACGGATGTGTCAGCCAGTGAGAGCGGCTTTGTCCACTTATCCTTGCCTAATGTCCTCCTTGCAATTTCCGCGTTTATATCCTCAAATTTTATTTTAATCGCTACCACCCCCTACTCATAGTCCAGAAACTACTAATCTTTTTGTTTCTTTCAGTGTGCCTTACCGAGACTTGTATATTTTGTATCCAACAGCACCCGCACCAGCCACCAGTGCACCAACGCCTGTGATTATCCCTAAAAGCCACATCGCAAACAGTGGCCAGTAGCCGGCATCATCGTCCGCAAGCACTTCCAACCTCGTGCCACAGGAAGGGCATGCAATTATGGTTCCGGGTTTTGCACTTACCGCCAGTTCCGCACCACATTCAGGACATGTCGCATTCATTTTTATATCACCAATAATAATATTGTATAAGAATAAAAATAAAATTGGTGAAGGTCACGCACCCCGCCCTGAAGGGCGAGGCTTGCCGCTTGGCAAGTCTCTGCGTGATCAGGAGGCGTGGAAAATGCGAGAAGAAGCGGAAACCACGCAGCAGTTAGGACGGAGAGACACATACACACCCCGGGATGACGCTCCAGTCCCGGGCTCTGTGGCTGCACGGTTAAACAGCTCTGAGAGGGTAGGAGCAGTGCCGTGTGGCTTCAAAACCTGTCCTAACAGCTCCGAGGAGCACCTTACCGGTTCGGGGCGGCTCCGGGGCAGAAGTCGCGACTATCTGCCATAAAAGCTGCCCACACTATAAAACAAAGGAGGTGATAAGGGCGACCAGCGCTGAAGCGCGAGGTCTCCTTGCACATGGATGATGAAAAGAGAGGATATAGCCCGGACGGCTGTGGGTGGGGGCATAATTATCGGGATACTGTGGTGGTTAATAAAAACTTTACGTGGCGAAGAGGTGCCACCACCTGAGGCGGAAGTCACAAGCTTCTCAATCAAGAAAGAATAAAAGGTTTTTATATAATGATGATACAGTATATATAGGTGAGGCGTAATGGCAGGGGAAGTTGAACTGGTGCGAATGCCGTTGGTAACACTTTCGCCACTGGAGGTCAACCCCACAGACCCGCTCACAGGCACGGTCACTATAAAAAACAACACACTGGACAGTGGCACAAAGGTTAATGTCGGTTTCTTATTCGGTACTTACGACAGTGATACTGGAACTTTCGATCCGTTTACTGTGAATGTGGGCGGTACGGACTGTTATTATGGGACTTATAAAAAAGATGTAGAAGTTCCAAATAAAGGGAATACTAAAGCAGTGGATGTGACGACATACGCATACCCCTATATATCAGAGGAAACAACATTTGATATTCTCGTGTTTGTCGGACCGTCCCAAAAACTGCAAGGGATGAAATCATATTATGACCAAGGCGGGCGTCTAATCCTCATTTATAAAAGCGATTATGACTCATACGAATCAAGCATATACGACACGGCAGTATACGAAGACCAAGTTACAATAGCACCAGAATCAACAGTAACAGGCTTTTCTATCGCGAAAGCGTAAAAGCTTTTTATATAAAAACATATATATTACAAACAAGAGGTGATGTGAAAAATGTTGCTAAGACCGAATGTGGTGTTTGCCGCGGCTGGGACTGCACTGCCGAGGAACAAGCTCGGAGCTTGCGGTATACAGGCATATTCGCCAGGCGGGATGTTCTGGTCAAAGAAGTCGCTGATACTGAGGAACGCGCCACACACGATAGAGAACCCGCACACTGGGCAGATAGAGGCGAGGTTGAACTTTGGAGACCATGCGAGAGCGAATGCGGGCGCACGAGGGTTTGAGCGCGGTTTGCCAAAGGTTGCTGCTCGATTGCAGGATGCACTCTCTGGTTACAGGGCGGCGCACAGGATGGATCCGAGCGAATACCCGTCCAAACAGCGTGGCTTCCACACGATGGAAGACCTCGATAAGATGCTCAAGGCTAAGCTGGCTAAGGAAGCTGCTGCACCCGCTTACGCTGGAAGGTTCTAAGAGGTGGTGAAAGATGGCAATAACGATGACGAAAGCCCTGACAGCCGCCGCGTATGGCGGTCTGGATGCGGGGCTTGAGATGTGGGATGAGAAGAAGGGCAAGACGGAACCGTTCAAGCGTATGGCGGATTACGGCAGGATAGGCGGTGTTGTCGCTGGGTTCGCACTCGACTGGATGAGAAACCCGCTCGGTGAAGTACTGGTCTATGCGTCGCTGCCACTGGTGGAGAAGACGATAAGAGACCTCGCAACGAAGAAGGAGGGAGGCACTACCGCAGCACTGAGGCGCGTATCTTCGCCGGTAGTGAAACGAGTAAGCTTGAAGCCTTCTGAAGTCAGTGTGAGTGCAGCGCCACCTGCGGGTGAAAAGAGTTCCGTAGAGCGACTATAAACGGTCATACGGTGATACGGGAAAGCCATACATAGCGTTTAAAACTTTTTTTACCTCGCTTAACGGGTAGAGGAACCTGCCGCTCGGCGTCCTCACTGCCCTTATTTTCCCTTTTTTTGCCCATAACCATAGGGTTTTACGTGATATTCCTAACATAGGTGCTGCCACTCGCGGTGGTAATAGTTCATCTTTTTTGTATGTTTTTGGTTCCATTTCTCTCCCCCTCCCCCCTATGGGGATGATGATTCTGCATGTAACATTATAGACATTCGTAACAAAAGCTTTTTATAATATAAATTTTTCCTACTAATCGGTGATGTGGAAAAAATGGGAGTAGTATTAGAAAACCTGAGGAGTAGGATACGGTCGTATCCAGAGGAAACCGTCTCCTTGCGAGACGCAGTGGTTACGCCAGGGCAGGACCAGGCGGATATTAATGTAGAGGGTATATCGGAAGATGAAGTGAGGAGGCTCGCAGTGAAGCTCGATGTGTTAGCGAGTTCGAGGCAGAACGAATCAATAGCGGCGATGGTGGTGAACTCGTGGGACGCTATACTGACCGCGGTACGGTGGGTCAAGGCGAACACCTCACAGGATTTCAGAGGGATCAAGGCTGTGGGCAAGCAACTGGACATTGTATGGCTCAGACCGGAGGATGTTGGTGGCTCGATACTCAATTCCGCAGGGACTGCGAGCAAAGGCTTGTATGGTGGAACGAGTGGTGGCGTATACACGTGGCTGAACTCTTTCACTGCCGGAACTTCGGATGATATGATCCCAGAGCAAACGATGAAGGAAGAAGCAGCGTGCGTGCACATGGGGCTGATAGACACTATAACACCGCCTTCACCAGTGAACAGAATCAAGTTCCAAGTCGCTGGGCAGACCACACCGGCGCAGTCACTCGCTTTGAACTTCACTGATGGTAGCGGGCTCGCGTTCCAGGAGTTTGAACTTCCTATACTGGTCGGACCGAAGCAGGCACAGCGAATAGATATTGACCCATACATAACGAAGGACGGCAGACCCGAACTGCTAACATTGTTGGTAGCGATGGCAGAGGACCTGACGTTCTAAGGAGGGATTGGAAATGGTGTTGGCGATAGAAACTGAGACGAGTCCGACATTATCCAGTGGCGCTTTTACGGTGACATTCGGTGATTACGAGAAGGTGAATAATGCGATCGCAATGACGCAGGAGCCACTCGGTACTGCCGGTGATGGTAAGCTGTTCTGCTTCAAAACGGAGTGTTCCGGTAACGAAGTAACGGTAACAATACTGAAAGTGGACTTGGAGCAAGCAACGGATGCGGACAGAGACTGGGAAGTTGCAACAACCTCTGACTTGAGCGACAAGACAGTGGTGGTAATAGCGGACTGCGAATAGGGGAGATATAGCGACATAGGGAGAGAAGAGAGAAATGTTGTCGCATCTCAGTCCTTTAGTGGCACGTGTAGCCACATACGTAAAGCCTGAGGATTTACTGCTCACAAAGGGCGCTTGGGTCAAGTTCAGTGCTCAACACAAGAAGTCATGGGCGCGTGGCAAGCTGTTTGAAGTGATAGATACACCCATGCTCGTGAATTATCCGGTCTCTTACATACTGCCAGGGGATGATTACAAGGACATAGACCTGAGCAATGCCACTGGCGGGTTGAACCTCTACCCAGAAGCGGAATATGTGCTCTATCAGATAGCATTGGGGTTCAAGCCCGGTGACTATATCGTGCATATATACATTTCAGGGACGGACAAGTACATATATCGGCTCGCCGAGACGAGTATGTATCCAGACATAAGCTCAGCGACACTGAAATATCTCGGTGCGTTCGACCCTGAGAGTTCACCGTTCAATGCACCGTTGCTGTTCCTGTATGCAATAAAGGGTGTAGACCCAATCTATCTCAGACCTTATGTGCTTGAAGGTGTGGATTACGAGAAGGTCACGATGCTGTTCAAGATTAACAAGTGCAAGCTGAGAGAGATAGAGAACCCGACGGAGGAACAGCTCGAACGGGCACTGTATATCCCGTATTATGAGGAGCTCACAGGATGGTAAACGGAGGTGATAAAAAATGCCTGTTAAGAAAGTGACCGCTAATACGACCGCACAAACAATCACAACTGTGGAAAAACACAAAAAGTGCAAAATCACAGCGATAAATGTGGATAATCAGCACAGTGCCGATTTAACACTCACGCTACTGGACACTTTCACGCCCGATTCGTCTCATGGTGTCAGTTCACCGTCCGCAAAGGAGATTGAGAAATGGGTTCAGACGGTCGGAACAGGCACAACCGCGTCTTTCGATAAGAACGAATTAGAGGGTTTAGAGTGCTTGGGGACAGTGAAGATGAAAGCCAGCGATACGAGCACATCGTGCGTGATTGTGGTGCATTACCAGTGGACATGAAGGAGGATATAGGTATTTTCGGACAGTGGCTCGGTGGCGTGCTCGTAGGTATCGGTGTCGGCATCGAACTCAGTCTCGGTGCGGATATCGGATATGTCGTTATCACATTGGGGTCATTGCTATACGCAGCGGCAACAAAAATACGCAAGAAATAGTAAACTATTAATCGGGTCGAGAAATTGCGATGGTGCATAAATATGGAGGCATGGACACTGTAAGTGGTGATATAGTGGTACGACCGGAATTCGAGTTCAAAGAATATGTTATACCGCCAGACCAGATAGTGAACCGCGTATCGAACTATCCACGAGCAGGTAAGAAGATATTACCCACGGGGACGACCATAATAGAATGGGATACTGGCGAAGTTATATTGCCCGATGGCACTGTCGAACGCACCACCATACCGCTCGAAGGCGAGTTGTGCCGGTCGCTTACGATTATCTTCGATTATGAGATTGAGGTAGGTCTGTATAGGGACTCGAAAGAGACGTATTATTCTTCTGTATTCCCGGTTCAGCACATCCAGAGGCGGGCATACCCGTTTAATAAGACAGTAATCAAAACGAGCAGACCCACAAAGTTTTATATTGCGGCGGCAACCACGTATGACGGCATACCTGTAATAGATACAGGCATACCGACAGAGATAGCGACCATATCAACGGACAAGGATGAGCATTTCACAGGTGCGATAGGATTGGGTGAGATAGAGTATGAAGATATACCGGGGTTGATAGCGAACAAGATTGAGATAATAAATGTGAACATACAGGCGAAAGAGGCGATGTTGTATACGCTATGGTTCTGGGACAGCGCTACACATGCCGACACCGACCTCGATGAGGATACATTTAGAGATTTTATCAACCTTGATGTCGCCACCAGCGGAAAGCAAATCGGAGGCACGGGACAGTGGTATCTCCAGTCCTCAAACATGTGTATTCTATACGAGGACAAGGACGAGCCGACCTCAGACGGGTATTATACACTGCATTTAGGCTTGATGGTATCATCCGGTAGTGGGAAGTCATCAGGTAGCGCGGGTGAAGTTCAGTTAGATATTACGTATACGCCAAAATTGTGAGAAAATAAGAAAAAATGCCGGAGCATACTGAGCTTGAGATAGATAGCGTAATATCGCGGCAAAACGTAGCGAAAGAGGGTTGGACCACTTATTACGTTGATGGCGCGAACGGCAACGATGCAAACAACGGGCTGCGGTGGGAGTCCGCACTAAAGACTATACAGGCAGCGATAGACAAAGCGGAGAGTTGGGCAAAAATATATGTGAAAGGAGGCACTTACGCGGAATCCATAACACTTGACAAGGAGCACCTGAAGATTATCGGCGAGTCACGGTCATCTGTAATAATAGCGCCCTCGTCCGCCACGCATGTGGTGAACATTACCGGCGACCAGTGCGAATTGCACAATCTCAAGATAGTGTTCCCCACCGGAACCGGTGCCACTTCCGCTGTCAGGCTCGCAAGCTTCAAGAATACTATTGAGAATGTCTGGCTGCATAACGATGGCAATGACGGTTGGGGCTTCCTGATGGGCAGCGGATACGACGAGCAAACAATAAGGAACTGCAAAGTGACAGGGTTCATGAACCAGATGAACATCGCGGGCGGTATCAAGCATCACATACACGATAACGACCTCATTCTTAACGGTGCAGGTGGTGTCAATATCTATGTGGATTCCACCAGCCGGTGCCTCATTCACGACAATTACTGTGATGGTGGCGGCGCCGGCACGGGGATTGATTCCTCAAACAATACCAAGAACCTCTATTATCACAATAACCTGTTAAATCACAGCACTAATGCTTCGGAAGATTCCACGAACAACTACTGGCGTGAGAACTACTACGATGATGGACCTCTTGATGTTGATAATGACGGCTATGGCGATTCACCATACGACGTGGGCAACCCCGCGGGCACGGATTATGATTATTTCCCGGTTGCTAAGATAAACGGCTGGAAAGCACTGCATGGCGGTAAGGGCGGCGTTGCCACCGCTGGCTACACGGGCGATATAATGATTCTCGACTCGTTCGCTTATATCAGTGATGCGGCGCTACAAGCGGAATGGCATAATGACGGTGAAGCGAGCGCGCCAACGCTATCCACAACGTCCGTATTCGGCGAGCACAGTATGGAGGTTGCCATAGGCGCTGGTGGCACCGGCAGTGTGTATCGCAATATCAAATCGCGTGACTTCACTGTTATCGCCAACATAAACTTCTATGCACGCAGCAATAAAGCGGGTGGCGATACATGCAGGCTATACCTCTACGATAGCGACGGTAATTATTCTTACTGGAACTGCACAATCACCGCGGCGGATACATGGGAGGATATAAACATAAATCCCGCATCTACGCCCGATGGGAGCTCTTTCCCAACACCGGCTGACCTCACCGATATTGTAAAAATCGAGTTCGGTAACCTCACCGCGGGCTCAACTTATCTGTTCGATTTCGTTGTGTTGGAGTCGCTCGTATCCTCGAAAGTGGGATTGGGTTATGACGGGCTTGATGATGCTGTGGAGACAACCAGTTCCGTGCGTGGTCATCTCCTCCTTGAGGGTAACCGAGTAGGTGCGGGCTATGATGCCGCGGATGACACGCCACGTGAAGATGGTTCTGTGCGCGGGCATCTCCTCTTTATTCAAGACCATATCGAATGGCACGAAATAGAGGATGTAAGTGATTATAATGACACAACCGTGAATCCAATAAAGGCGAATAAGGAATATCCTATCCTGAAAATCTATTGTTCTGGTGGCACGATATATGTGTATAAGTATGTGTGGACGACCGACCAGGGCGGTGCAGACCCGGACTTGACGACTGCGCAGAGCCTGATAACGAGCTTCGATGGCGATTTGTTCGAGGTATCCAAGATTTTCGTTACCATCAAGCCTTCAGTGATAAACGGCTTATGGGACAATATGGGTGCGACCGATAAGGTTTACCTTTTTGTTCGCTACTATGATGGCGTATCGTCCGATATGAAGCTCGTGCCTCCGGTGGTATTACGTGACAAGGCGAGTGATACGCTCGTTTCTTCACCGCCTGTGGATACGGACTTGGGCGAGACCGTAGTGTTTGATACCGAGAAGGTGATACAGCCAACCATGCTCGTGGTGTATTTCTATGTTGATAACAACATAGCTACACGAACCTATGTTCCTTTCACATTCAGCGTGAGGAGGGCGCATTAGAATGGGAGTAGGAAGCGAGAGCTTGAGACGGGACGTGTATAAGATTCTGCCACTACTGACCGCGAGCGTGAGCAGTGGCACTTATACGCATCCAAACGACACAGATGAACATGATGTGCTTGAATTCACTGCCGATACGCAAGACATTTTCATTTCGCTTGATGTAAATGCACTCACGCAATCAACGGAGATACGCGAGTATGAGAAGATTGACGGCACGAACTATCGGCAAATATCGCTTAAAACTTACCCGGACGATTTTGACAGTGGCACGAAGGCGATAACTATATATTTCAAACAGAAGAATAAGGATTATAAGATAACACTGAAATCAACCGTTGCGGAAGGCGCTTCACGTGATATACCGTATGTGTATCGCACGGACAGTAAAGTGTAGGGGGTGATGAAATGCCAATAACCAACAAGATAGATAGATTAGTGACAATAGCGGATTCGGAAATACAAGTTCCGATGGATACACAGAGCATTCAACCGAAAAAGGCAGAGTTATACGGCGCGGACGAGACGAGTTCGCAGTCAATCAGTCTCGACATTGGTGGGTTCAAGTTAGTGGAGGTTGTGTGCGAAGCGGACACTGCCACGACCTTCACGGTTGAGTATTCGTTCGATAACTCGCACTGGTTCACATATTACTCTTCCGCAAGTGCTGAGACTTCGTATAATGATGTGTTCTGGACAGGGGCGCAATACATAAGGGTGAGTTCAGCCGCTGCGGGTTCGGCTGGGGACACTGTTAGTTTAATAGCAGGGGCAAAACCATGAGCACACCATCTCGGGTTCTAACGGCAGCGAGAACTCTAACGGCGGTTAAGGGAAAAGCTCTGAGCTTTGACGGAGTGGATGATTATGTGGATTGCGGGAATGATGTGATTGATGCTACGGGAACAATTACTTTTGAATGCTGGTTTAAAAGCAATGACAGATCTGCTACTCAAGGGATAGCTTCAATAGTAAATACTGGGTATGACTATAATACTGGAAAAAACAATCTTGTAGTTGGTATATACAGTTCAAGAATTCAGGCGACTGCTGCGGGGTCTCTTAAAAGCACACGCTGGTCGAGTGTATTGCAAAGCAATACTTGGTATCATCTTGTAGTGATAAAAGTTCCAGGGGATATTGACAAAATATACATAAATGGTGTAGAGGATACTCATAGTGCATCAGTTTACTGGGGAGGAGATGTATCAACAGTAATTGGTAAAGTAGATGTTGCGATTGACCGTTATCTCAACGGCACCATCGCGCTCGTCCGCATCTACGAGCGTGCTTTGCGAGAAGAGGAAGTCCTCTATAACAAGGAGCACCCATACAATCCCATATTGCACGGCTGCGTGCTGTGGCTCGGTCATGACAGTATTGATGAGGGTGCGGGTAAGTGGTATGATAAAAGCGGACAAAATAATGACGGTGTAATTTACGGCGCAACGGCTGTGGAGATGAACAAGTTAGCGGGAAGGGTGTTAAGCGTATGAAGATAGAAATTATTGACGATACCGACACGAAGAAGCGTGATGTGTGGAAGAGCGAGATAAGAGTGAGTGAGGATAAAGCGCTTGGCAAACTGCTCGTGCACTTCAAGAACCCGAAAGGGGTGAATGAAAGGGGTAAGGATGTGGTGGACAAAAGGAGGCGAGTGCGGAAGCGTGTTCCCGAGAAAGTTTCTGCAAAAAATGGAAAGCATAAAGTGCAATAGTCTGAACGCATTGGAGGAATACTGGGGTGAAGAATATGAACAAAACTATGTGAGCGATAAACACGCACAGGAGGTGGAAGCGTGAGGTTATATTACGAGTGCATAGAACTGCTACCCGAAGATTCGATGGAAGAACCCGATTTCGTGAGGATAGACATAACGGACAAGAGCGAGGATGAGAAAAAGGAAATACTTAGTGCTATTAAAGAACAATTCGCGGGTAAAAAATATATGTTGCGGTTGCATTATTGTAAACATGAGGAGCAAGAACTGTGTGTGGTGGAGGTGATGGAAAGTGCCTAAAAGTGTCAGTGGCGTCACGAAATTAAGCGAGCTAACAATAGACACCCAGGGCTATTTCAAAACAGACATAGCAACAGTAGCAACCGCAGTGAATGCAACTGATACGGCAGATGCAGCTCTGTATTTTGAGGGACTGGATGCAGGGTATATAGCATCAATATGCGATAATGCGAATTTGCCAGCAGCGAAAGCTGCAAGCATATTCGATAACACGAACACAACGGCTGCAAAAGCCGCTTCTATATTCAATCACGATAATTTGACGGTGGCAAAAGCCGCATCCATTGTAAACGATACAAATCTATCATCATCAAAGGCACACTCAATTTTAGAAAATAGTAACCTTTCAGGCTCGAAATGCCGTGACATTGTTGATAATCCCAACCGAACTCGGTTCTTGCATATATGGCTCTCTAATGGTGTTGGTAGTCTCGGGACTGCACGACGCGATTTGGCAGGCTGTGGATCACAGACTGCAGGATTATCGTTTGGTGGACGTGCTAATTTAAACGATAAAGCCACAACGGAAGAGTATGACGGCGCAACGTGGTCCGCAGGCGGCGATCTCGGGACTGCTCGACACAATTTAGCTGGGTGTGGTGCACAGACCGCGGGATTATCTTTCGCCGGCAATGCCGCCGGTACTTACGAGGCAACCACAGAGGAATATGATGGTACTTCTTGGTCCGCTGGGGGTAATCTCAATACCGCTCGAGAGCGCCCCGGAGGTGCTGGTACACAGACTGCGGGCTTGTCTTTTGGCGGGTATGATGGTAGTGCACTGGCGGTCACGGAAGAGTATGATGGCACATCATGGTCTACCGGTGGCAATCTCGGGACTGCTCGATACGCCTTAGCAGGTTGCGGCGAGCAGAATGCAGCACTGTCTTTCGGTGGTTATAATGGCAGTAATAATGTAGCGACAACAGAGGAATACGACGGTACATCATGGTCCGCGGGAGGTGATCTTGGCACCGCTCGTCGCAATTTAGCTGGGTGTGGTGCACAGACCGCAGCGCTGTCCATTGGCGGGTATAGTAGCGAGATTGTAGCTACGACTGAGGAATATGACGGCACGTCGTGGTCTGCAGGAGGTGATCTTGAGCAACCCCGATGTGAACTCGCAGGATGCGGTACACAGACCGCGGGCTTGTCCTTCGGTGGCGCTGTAAGTGGGAGCGCGAATGTTGATATAACTGAGGAGTACTTATAATTCTATGAAGAAGTTAGCGAAACAGCTAGAAACGACCGAGAAACTGTCGTTTGAGCTTGAACCATTACAGAACTTACCTATTCTTGACAAAACGCAGATACAGAAACTGACAGAAATAAAGGGCGACCTTGCAACATCATTCAAAAAGCTCGAACTCGGCAGACCGAAATATCTTATGGAGGTTTCGGTCTTGAAAGACATGAAATTCCCCACGCCCGACGCCAAATACTGGCAGTGCATTCTCGAACGTAACATACAATTCCAGAACCTGTTATTTGAGGCGCTGGACTTCCAGGAGAAGATAGCCGAACTTGAGGGGGTTGAAGCGGAAATTGAAGAGATAGAGAATAATCATCCACACAACCGCAAAGCGAAGGCGCAACTGATGAAACTCGATGTG
>Ga0190315_1000215_pt1 | contig 35989 bp, 40 predicted proteins | sample 48701101_MG_FD_161673 | JGI IMG/M metagenome (GOLD analysis project Ga0190315, IMG submission 161673) | Hydrothermal vent sediment bacterial communities from Southern Trench, Guaymas Basin, Mexico - 4870-11-0-1_MG | ecosystem: Environmental > Aquatic > Marine > Hydrothermal vents > Sediment ...
GCGCTTGTAGCGGCGGCCATTCTGCATTTTTATCAACGTTACGTAGGAAAAAGCAATGGAAGTTTAGCACTTATTTCGCAGTCGATTGACTCCAAGAACCACATCTATGTTGCAGCTGCAGTTATCATAGGAGCTATTTTCTCAATCTTCGGAATACACTTTATCGATGCGTTAATTGGTGCATTTGTCGCCGCTAGAATTCTTATAGATGGGTTCGAATTGTCAAAAGATACTCTCTCTTCCATCAAGGGAGAAAAAACCGATTTCTCCAAATATGAAATACCACTCAAAAGGTATTGGCATTTAAGTAAATTAGAAACCTTCAGAACATGGATACTATATTCAATCAAAGAAGATAATCTAAACACGAAAGAAGAATTAGTCAATTCGTTGGAAAGCGCCTTCAAACCAAAGTATATTCCCATACTAAGCGAGTTCAGATTTGCTCTCGGGAAAGGATTCGATTTTGAGAGGGAATTTGATAATCTCATCAAACCATTACTGGAGGAAAAATTCATAATTAAAAAGGGTAAAAACTTTATTTTAACAGAAGATGGTAAAAGTCGAGTCAGCAGAATATTCAAAAGCATCAGATATCGTCAAAGTAAATAGCCATTGACATTTCGCTTATTATATCATCACAACGGAACGCAAACCTAAAAGGTGAAACGTTTTAGCGTAGAACTGTAGGTTTGAGCCTAGTCTAGAGGTGTGTAAATACAAAAATATATCTTGATCAAAAGACTAATTATAGATCGAAGTGGAGAAATTATGGAAAAACCAAAATTTGTTAATAAAAATATTAATCTAAACTATTAGATTGGTATAAAGGCTTCTGAATTAGTCAGTTGACTCTTCTTGACCTCTACCGCTTAACATTTTAGACATTCTCTCTAAGGGTCTAATCAAGCCGAAAAGCTCCATTGGAAGTATTATCTTCGTAGAGGGAGCTGATGCTATGTCCTTAAGAGCTTCAAGATATTGTAAGAGGACCGTTCTTGAATCCAATTTCTCCGCTATTTTATTAATCATGTCTAGTGCTGTAGATATCCCCTCAGCTCTTAGAATAGCTGCTTGTCTTTCTCCTTCAGCTTTAAGAATTAATGATTGCTTCTCTCCCTCAGCTACTCTTATTGAGGATTCTCTCTTACCTTCAGCTTCAGTAACCATGGCTCTTCTGTTTCTCTCAGCGCTCATTTGCCTAATCATAGCATCTTGAACTGACTTAGGGGGGAGTATCTCTCTGATTTCAACTGCAGTGACCTTAACACCCCATCTCATAGTAACCTCGTCTAACTTAGTTCTCAATACCTGGTTTATGTATTCTCTTTTAGCTAACACTTCGTCTAAATCTATATCACCTACTACTGCTCTTAAAGTAGTTGTAGCAATTCCTATAGCTGCTCCTCTAAAGTCACTAACTTCAAGTACACTTCTAGTTGGTTCAATGACTTTAAAGTATATCAAGAAGTCGATATCGACAGGAGCATTATCTTTGGTTATACAAGTTTGTCTCTCAACTTCTATATAGCTCTCTCTTAAATCTATAACTACTCCCCTGTCTATTAGTGGAATTAGAAAGACTAGACCAGGTCCTTTAACTCCAATAGCTCTTCCGAGTCTAAATATTAGTAACCTTTGATATTCTGGTATTATTTTTATGCTAGCAGCTAATATCGACAGTATAAATATAGCGACGAATGCAAGTATTATTAGCTCAATTGTTATACCAATCCCCTCTATTTCTAAGAACTTTAAGAGTAATATAGATAACTGTGTAATCATTTATTCACCAAAGTATTAATTGTCCCTCAAACTTAAGTAGTTATCTATACATCCAGCTATAGTTCTTAAAATTGTTTGTCTCTTTTTATTTATTAAGCCTCTTTTACAAACAATATACCATCTTTGTATTCAACAACCACCACTCTCTCACCGGGTTTTATTTCGCCTTCTATGGAGAAGGCGCTCCAATCTTCTCCTTCAACAAATACTACACCAGGATTCTCTACAGAAACAGTAGTCTTTACTATACCAGTTTTTCCTAGGAGTTTTTCTCTTATAGTCAATCTCTTTAATCTTATAGCTTGACCAGCTTTTATCATTATTAGTAGTAGAAAACCTGAAACTACTCCAATGAATATGCTTGAAGGAAGTACATAGCGCCATGCTTCGATAAATGGCTGTTGCATATAAGTTATGATTATAGCTAATATTAATAGTACAATTCCTCCAGCACCAAAGACTTGAATTCCCGGCTTCTTTAACTCAATAATAATAGCGGTTAGTCCAAGGACTATGAAGGTTAGTGCTAATACGTTAACGCCTATTATTCCAAAGGAGTATAAACTTAAAGCTACAAGCATTCCTCCAATTATCCCCCAGCCTTGGAAACCTGTTACTTTAACTTCTAGAAGTATAAGAAGAATTCCAAGAACTAACATGATTATAGCGATTCCTGGGTCAAACACTAAGCCTATTACCTCGCATAGTAAGTCTCTCCTTAACTCAACTATAGTGACTTCCTCTGGTGCTAAATCCAATCGCCTGAATAACTCATGAAGACTCTCTGCAAATCCCTTAGCTAAGCCAAGTTTAACTAACTCTACTCCAGTAAACCCTCTATTCTTCGTAACCATCTCTTCTAGCAATTTAGCTTTAGTCTCATTTTTGAAGTCAGTCTTGGCTAGTAGTGCTCTAATTCTAGTCTTTACATAATTAACTATCTTCTCATCATAAGGTCTTGGTTGACAAACTCCAAAAATAGAGTCTTTCCCTACATACATTTCATCACATGATAAAGCAATTAAGGCTCCAGCTGAGACTGCCTTTGAGCTTGGGGGTACCCATGCTATTCTCTTGCACGGAGACCTAGCTAATGACTCAATAATCTTATCCATTGAGTAGAGATATCCACCATAGGTGTTAAAAGCTAAGATTAAATATGTAGCCTTTTGCCCGATACAAGCTGATATTCCTCTTCTAATTAGTAATACAGCTCCCTCATCTATTCTCTCATCAATATAAACTATCACTACTGTCTCATTACTTGAAGAGTTAAGTGTTCTCATTGGTACAGTTAAGACTGTAATGCACAGTATTATCATTAAAGCCTCAAATAATAGGTGTAATATCCTCATCAATAAAAATACTGTTAAACTAGATAATAAACTATTCTTGGAACCTCAACTGTTAAGTATAAACATAGCTTTAGTTGTCGAGGTAACATTTAAAAGATGGAGCTTTTGGACGGTTATATACCTTGATTATTTGCGAAAAAAGTATCAGGTAGCATATGATTTGGTTAAAAAGTCGTGACAGTACTTTTTCAGAAGCTTATACTAAACCTCATATTAATACTAGAGCGTTTAGAGACATGTGTAATTGAGGGAATTCAAGAGTTACAAAAACTATTAGATACATCTAAATGAAGTGTATCTGGATGCTTAAGTTTGTACTTTACTAGCAGCTTTGTTGCCTAAATTAAGGTATAGATATGTAAGAAAGAAACATAGATTAGTTTATCAAGAATGAGTACATCAGTGTAAGGCTTGTACTTAGTTAATATTTCTATGTAGAGATTCTCGTACAGGATCTATCTCGATAGCCATTATAGTTCTAACGACTTTAAGACAGAGCAATTTATGTGGGATAAATTTTATTTGTAGGTTCCACTATTGATTTTATGTGGGACTATGTATGCTAGAGTTCGAGTTGATGACAAGGGTAGGATAGTCCTACCTAAAGAGTTCAGGAAGGCTCTTGATGTTAAGGAGGGTGATGAGCTAATCATAACGCTTAAGGGTAGTAGGATTGTTATCGAGAAATCTGAAGATCCGTTTAAAGTTCTAGAGGAAGTTCTAGGAGATTTAACGTTTAGTCGTGAACTAAGGAGGATTGCTGAGAAGGAGGCACTGAAAGAGGTAGAAGGAGGTTAGTTACTATGTTAAAGATTCTCGTAGAAACAGGCTTCTTGCTAGCTCTTAATCCTAGGGATAAGCATCATGAGTGGGCTTTAAAGGTTCTTGAGGAGTCAAAGAGAAGGATAAATGTACTACACATATCCCCTATAGCTCCTATAGAGCTCTCCTTGATAATGAAATCTAAAGGATATGATAATAGATCTATAGTACGTGTGTTAAAGGCACTCCATGGCGCCATTAGAAGGTATACAAGGCCATACTATCCTCTACTAAAGTTAGAGCATGTAATTTACGCGACAGAGTTGAGGATGAAGTATCCCGAGCTCACATTCTTCGACTCAATACACACTGCAATAGCAGTGCTCGACAACCTCACATACTACGATCTTGATGAGAGCATAAAAAGCATAATAGATATAGAGCTAAAAGTGAAGTAGATCTTACTATAACTTTATTCAAGAAGAAATCTGTCAATTTATTATCAGGATAACGCTTCAGAGATATGACAAGAGACCACTGCGAATATGTATTAACGTATTCATCGATGGTAAAGTCACGCTCATGATAGCTGATGGAGAGCTGGGCAAACGTACTAGTACTCTAGATAGGAGATCTAAGTTTGTAAACTTTTAGGATCTACTCTAGTGACCAAGTCTATCCTATCGAAATCCCTGTCTGCTGAGACAATATTCCTTAGCCCTTCCCTATTCATTACTACGACGTGTAAAGCATCGTAGGGTGAGATTCTATAGATCTCAGAGAGCTCTATAGCCCTCAGGGTGTCATTAATAGTTACATCTACTACTCTCAGTGGTAGTGATAGAATTCCCTTGATTCGCCTATAGATATCGGGTATTCCATATTTTCTAAGAGCATTAGCCACTTCAAGTATGATTATGCTCGATATTACTGCTCTTATGTCCTTAGCATGGATCATCTTTACTACCTTAGCGCATGACTCGCCATACTTCCTGTCCATTATTATGGAATAGAAAAAGATGTTACTATCAATATAGAATTCATTCTTCGGCAGCTTCCTCTACCTCCTCAACTGGAATATGCCTATTAAATAGAGCCTTATCACCTATGAGTAGCTTAAGTGGTTCCTTAATTCTAAACCTCTTAATGACTATGGTATTTTCGTCCAGAACACTTACCTCAACTATTTCACCTGGATTAAGTCCAATTTTATTCCTAACATCTTTGGGAATTGTTACCTGGTATTTCTCAGTAACCTTAACCCTACCCATTAGTATACCTATACGTATGTAGTATACTAAATAATAAAGCTATCTCCTTTGAGCGCATGATGAAATCAGGGATAAAACTTCTAGAGTATACTAAGGTTAGATCCAGTTTTTACTTGAAAGCGTTTTAACGTTGATCTTCTCGGCTATTTCCCTTAACCTCTTGTCATCTGTAACTAAGACCTTATCTAATTCTTTAGCTACATTAAGGTACGCTGCATCATAATATGTGATGTTTAACTTACTTGCTATGAAGAAAGTATTAATACTAAAACTTACATCCTCTATGTGAATTACCTTCATTAAACCAAGCATTGAGTACATAAACCTTAACGTTTTAACAACCTCTTCAACACTAACTCTCTTATACAGGTTACACTCTTTCCAAAGAGCATTTCCAATTTCATAGTACGCCAATGAAACCGTAATATTTCCCTTTAAAACATCAATAACCCCATCGGCAAGGGCCCTCGTCAGATTGAGGAGGCTACACGAGTCAAAGACATAGCTCACCGTTGTTCCCTCGTTTCACGTATAGCCTTCACAATTTCAGCTTGTGGAATTTTCCTCAAGACCTGGCTAGCCTCCTTAGCCATCTTCCTTAACAGTTCTTCCTCTCTCAGCTTAACTTCCCTCTCAATAGCTACCCTAATTAAACGGCTTATATTGATATTTAACTCCCTCGCACGCCTTCTAAGGTCTTCAGGTATCTTAGCGGAAACCGTAACGTACTTTCCCATACTAACACCAAATGTATTACCATTTAGGTAGTATATAAATGTGACTACCTAAGGTTCTGTTAACCTATTATTAGTGAAACGTTATATAATTTATCGCCTAGGTGCGAAAGCACCGAAACAAAGTGGAGAGTTGTGAGCCCACAGGTTTTCACGTTTAATCAATTATTTCCAATAGTAATACTTCAAGCTTTTTCAGTCTTCTCTCCTGTATAGATTCTTACTTCATCAAATAATCTACTACTTCGTACTTATTATATCCTCTGATCTATGTTCTTATGTTGAAAAGATTCAAAGAATAGGATAAAAGTACTGCTGAAAAATTACTTTATAGGGATTTAGGATGAAGCCATGGTTCTAAGTATGCTTGACCAATTTTAAGTTTTTTGATAAATTTGATATACTTCTCATAGAGCTCTTTAGCTATGTCTTTGTGAATTTCTAATATATTATTTTCCTGCCTAGGATCTTTTCTCAAATTATAGAGTTCACTCTCAATTTTACCAAATGGCTTTAATTTTCTAGGAATTCCGTCTACAATCATAGTATATTCAACTTTTTCTAGTTCTTTAGGTACTTTTTCCGAGGCTAAGATCAATGACCACTCATCTGAAGTTATAGTAACTCTTAATCCAGCTTTTACTCCTCTTATCAACGAGGGAGTCGATATGGCTATATCTCTTATCTCATCGACTTTTCCCTCTATGAGCGGTACTAAGCTCTCCCCCTGTACTCTATTTACTTTCCCTAGACCAGCTAAATCTAAGATTGTGGCTGTTATATCAGGAGTTTGAACCAAAGCATCTATTTCTCTCTCCTCCCATCCTAGCTTTTCTGCAGGCCTTATCATTAAGGGAACATGACATATCTCTTCGTAAAGTGGTATAAGACCATGATATTCACCTACAATTATAGATTTACCTACTAAGCCTTTCTCTCCTAGCATAAAACCATGATCGCTTGTAAAAATTAAGGTGGTATTTTCAAAAAGTCCCAGTTCTTCGATCTTTTTTATTAATAATCCAATCCATTTATCTACTAGCATAGCCTCTGCAGCATACAGTGCTCTTATGTGCTCTAACTCTCTATCACTCAAGTATTCTCTCGGTCCGTATACTGGATATACGACTTCTTCACCCTCATAACCTGGGTCATAAATATCGATATACCACTTGGGAGGATCCCATGGTTCATGAGGATCAAAGAAATCTACGTATAAGAAGAACTTTCTATCGTAATTTTCCTCAAGCCACCTCATAGCTTCTCTTGCTGTTCTAGCGGGAATCCAGTCTTCTTCGAATACTCTGTGATAATTATTTCTTATATGTTGAATGAGAGTGTTAATATTTCTAATTTTCTCTGGGCTACAAGGTAGAGGGACATTTTTAGGCGATGTTTTATATCTATCATTCTCTTGACCTCTAATCCATACCCAACCATCAAATCCTCTATCAAAATGATAGCCATCTTTTACTATATGAGGAGTATCGACTACCATCATGCTTACATAGTCTCTTTTTCTAAGGTATTCAGGTAGTGTAATTTCATCACTTGGTAAGGGAGACCAATCATAATAAGTAAAAGTAAAACGTCCTGTCAACAGGTCAAGCCTATTTGGTACTGTAGGAAATGATGCATGATAGGCTCTAGTGAAGGTGATAGATTCCCTACATAACTCATTTAAATAAGGCATTTTAGCTTTCACACCATTTCGAACTTCAAATCTCTCGTTAAGCAAATCCCATCTAAAAGTATCCGAAACTATTAATACGAAATTTAGATCCATAGTTTCACACCTAGGCTAACTAGAATAAGTTGTATTTAAAATTTAAATAAGGTTATTTGCTCATGCTTCATATTAACTTTATAGCTGGAGCTCAGGAAAGATAGATTAAAGACCTACTAATACGATATCTTTTATACTTTGGCTCTGAAATATTCTTATGATTAAAGCTTTTATTATGAAGAAGTACCTAAAGTATGACTATATAACTGGTGATGAGATATGGATGACAAGTCTGAAAAATTGAACGTGATCTTCTTCTCTCCGGACACTGTCAGAAGAGATCATCTGAGTTGCTATGGTTATAATAGGAAAACATCACCGAACCTTGATAGATTAGCCAAAGAAGGTGTTCTCTTCATGGATCATGTCGCGAATAGTGGCTGGACTCTACCTCAATATATGACCATGCATACCGGACTCTATCCTCTAACACATCGAATGACGCTACTTAAGTATAATCCCCCACTCTCACCAAGGATACCTACTATTGCGGAGATTCTGAAGAGGTATGGATATGTGACAAAAGCATTTACGAGTAGCAATAGATACCTTCATCCTAGCCTGGGCTATGGTAGAGGATATGATGATTATTTTTGGGGTTATGGGTACGATCGAGCCTCAGAAAGGATAATCAATGATGTGATCAGATGGTTGGATAAGTACGGAAGGCGAAAGAAATTCTTTATCTTCATTCATGATAATGATACTCATGAGCCATTTAACCCTCCAGAACCCTTTGATGATATGTGGGGTGAAGAATATATCGATAAATATGACGGTGAGATTAGCTATGTAGACTACCATTTCGGCAGATTACTTGATAAACTTGAAGATCTTGATATAAAAGATAACACACTAGTCATATATACATCAGATCATGGTACTGAATTTTGGGAACATGGGTTCTTGGAGAAGAAAGTGAATCTGTATAATGAGATCCTACATGTCCCACTCGTAATGTCATGTCCCTCTCTACTGCCGGAGGGGAAGACTATTCATGGACTGATAGCTACAGTCGATATTATGCCTACAATTCTGGATATTCTGGATATACCTATGAAGAATACTCTTCAGGGTAAAAGCTACTTACCCCTCATTAGAGGAGATCCCGACTTTAAGCCTCGAAGTATGGTATTCAGTCATACTGAGCACAATACTAGACTAGGAAATGTCTATCAACCAAGCTTCGAGCACCTATCGGTTCATACGAAAGATTACAAGTTTATACGAGCTAAGATTCTCCTTCCATTCGACGAGAGATTCTTTGAGATAAAAATGGAGGGAGGAGGGAACTGGATTACGCGATTCAAAGCTCTTGCTAGAAGAATAGGGATGGATCCATCTAAGATCCGCCAAGGAACAGTTTTCCGTGAGCTCTACGACTTAAGAAATGACCCAAGAGAACAGCGTAATATTATAAATGAGAAATGGGAGATAGCCGCCGAGCTTGAGAGAAGATTAGATTCATGGGTTGAAGAGACAAGAAGACTCGGAAATATGCTGACACCGATCATCCAGAAGGTCTATATACCAGAAGAGAGGATTACTCATCGAAGGCCAGCAAAGAGGATTATCCCAAAGTGTCCAGTACCTATTCGCGTAAATACTGGTGGAGGCGATTACATTGACAGTAGAGGCTTCAAGTGGCTTGCAGACAGACCCTACAGCTTTGGGAAGTGGGGATATGTAACAAACACCTATACTGATGTGTTAATCGTCAAGAAGAAGATCTGGAATACTAGTGATCCAACGATCTATCAATCTCAACGTTTTGGACAGAGCTTCTCCTATCTCTTTAATGTGCCCAATGGCAAATATGAGGTTACCTTACATTTCGCTGAGACTATTATGGATGTCGGTGGAATAGAATTCTTCAACGTTTACATTCAAGATAATCCTGTTTTAACGAGCTTTAATATTTTCAATGAGGCTGGTGGAAAATTTAAGGCGATAAAGAAGACATTTATATGCAGAGTCGATGATAATGAATTATTAATTCATTTCGAATCACTAACAGAACCACAACAAGAAGCAGCTAAGGTCGCTGGAATAGAAATATTGCCTAGAAGTAAAAACAAATAGAATATATGTTTTAATTAATAATTCCAGTCGAATGCCCATAATAGAGGCTTAAAGAGTATGATGCTTATGCTTTCATTATCTACAGACTATCATGGAAGTAATGTTAGTCTTTTAGAATCATATTTAAAGAGTTAGAGCTCCTATTTATGAAATAATATTTTAAATTAATCACATTTATTTAATGAAGTAATATGACAGTAAAGATAATAAAGAATAGTCGAGTGTATATTAAAGGGAGAAAAAACGCGGGTATTGCTTACACTTCCTCCCGATATACATAAATTGGAAATATATAAGGTTACGGGGATCAAAGCTCCTCCTCTCGGTCTTGCATGGATTGCAGCTGTTCTAGAAAAAATAGGCCATAAGGTTAAGATCCTCGACACACCAACACTTGAGCTTGGATTAAGCGATTGGTTAAGAGAAGTTAAGAGCTGGAATCCTGACATAGTAGGGTTCTCTATGCTAACTCCAACAGCTCCTAAGGGATACAAAGCTGCTAGGATACTTAAAGAGGAGGGGGATGAGGATCTTCCAGTAATTGCCGGTGGTGTCCACGTCACCTCGATGTACGAGGAGGCCTTAAGTAATAATATAGATATTGTCGTCTTGGGGGAGGGTGAACTAACAACTGCTGAGCTCATCAATACGATTGAGAAATACGGCCTTAATAGAGAGAGATTGAGAAAAGTCAGAGGATTAGCATTCAAGGATGGTTCGAGAGTTGTTGTAACAGGCATGAGATCCTTCATCAAAGACTTAGATACCCTCCCCTGGCCTGCTAGACATCTGCTCCCCATGGATAAATACACTCTTCTCAATAAGCCTATAAGGCTCGCTCATGTTATGGCGAGTAGGGGATGCCCTTATGGATGTATATATTGTGTAACGAGCTACTTCTGGGGTAAAGCTGTCAGGTTTAGGAGTGCCAAGTCTGTTGCAGATGAGGTTGAGTACTTAGTAGATAAATATAAGGTGAAGCAAGTAGCTTTTACAGACGACGAGTTAACTATCAACAGGAAATTCGTCTATGATTTTATAAAAGAGATCAAAGAGCGGGGAGTAGATATCTCCTTCTCGTGTGGTTCAAGAGTGGACCATGTCGATAGGAAGTTTTTGGAATTCCTATATAAGAATGGTTGTAATGCGATGTACTTTGGTGTCGAATCAGCTAGCCAAGAAACTATAGATAGAATTGGGAAGAAAATAAAGCTTGATCAGGCCGTGAGAGTGTTCAAGTGGATCAAGGAGATCAGGGGCTTTGCTACAGGCTCCTTCATACTAGGATTTCCATGGGAGACTATTGAGGACATGAAAAGAACGGTTGATTTCGCGATCAAGTTAGAGCCCAACTATGCTCAGTTCACAGTATTAACTCCCTATCCAGGTACTCCACTATATGATTATGCCCTAAAGCATAACCTCATAGAGGACTGGAACTGGGAGCACTACACTACAATAAAGCCCATTATGAGAGGGTTCCATTTCACGAGGAAGCAACTAGCTAGGATTCTCACGTACGCATATAGAAAATTCTATATCAGAGGGAAGTTCGTGCTAGAAGAGATAAAGTCAGGGAGATTTAAAGAGATATCAGGCCTTCTTGTAAAGGAGGTCTTCTCGTGGCTTAGGGAGAATATCTTGCGATGTGTTGGGATTAAGACATGACACGAGAAGTCGCTAAGGTGAAAGGGAAGGAGTCGGATCACTCCTTGTTGGACTGAGGCTTCTATCTAAGTAGGTCTACGGAATTTTCGGCCATCGCTATAGGCTTAATTTCGCTCTTACTATCTTTTTTAGTCAGCAGGGTTTATGCCTTGAATTTACCGTAGTTCTAGTAGCTACTATCGTAAGCTCTCTTTCGCTATACTCCTTCTCTAATACTGGAGAAAGAGACTGCAGAGAGAAGGATGGAGAAAAACCCGCTAGAATACTATTAGTAATAAGAGTTAACTATAAGATCGACACCCTATAGTGTATTGACCTCATAGGAGTAGGACTATGCATCTTTTATGCTAGAGAATTAGAACTTAAATAAGTAAGCATATAGTTACTACAGGTAAAGAATTGCAATACCGCCAAGAATTTGTAAATGAGTTCTAGACGAATTACTTAGGTTCGAAATATAATGCAACCACATTTCTCGGCTTAAGCATTAACCTAATATAATTATTTTCTGTAATTAGCCTGCTTTCTTCAATAATGTCACTGACCACGTATTTTCTGCTGGGTATATTCAATTTAATTAAGGGTTCTATAGTTTTTGTAGAATGATTGATTACCAAGAATAAATATTCCTCTCCTTTCTTAAAACCGCTCACTTCAACTGCGGTCTTCTCAGGTATATTATATACTTCAGCTATACGTGTAGCTCCAGCCCATTTAGCTATATAGTCTATCATTTTAAGCAAGTTTTTACTGCCTTTTGCTACGTAGGCTAACCCCAGGAAGGTACCTATAGCGAGAACATTATTGCTTAGAACTACTGCAGGTTTTCCTGTCTTCTTGAATACTCCTAGTACTTCCCCTGGTCTTTCCAACTCAACAGTCTGTGAGCATACAGCTGTAGGTAGAGTAAGCGAAGTTGACACAGTGTTCTCTCTGAGACCATTGAGTTTGACTATTATTTCACTCTCTTGAAGTACTTCTCCGAAAGTAAATCCAAGCAGTCTGTTTAATTTCACGGGTAGTTTTCTCCTAAGTATACCGCGTCCGTTTTTAGAGGCAAAGCGAGCTTCTATTACAGCTTTACCTCCTTTTTCAATATAGCTACATACCTTTTCTAGTTCGCTCTCTGAGAAAATTATAGGCCAGGGGAGTATTAGTAACTTGTATTTTTTGACTTTATCTAGGTAGTCTATATGGATTATATCGACAGGATAGTTTAGCTCCCATAAGGCTTTGTAGTATCCGAGAATAGAGTATCTCGACCTGCCTAAATCACCGAAGTGAGCCCAGTCGTAAATATAGTTTCTAGGACTAAATACTATGCCTATGTCTGAACCTATTCTCTCCATTGACTTGAGATAACTATATACCCTATCCAATTCTTCTGCTAGTCTAGCTACAACTTCTGTTCTCTCAGTAGGATTTCCGTTTTCATCGCATAGACCATAGGAAGGAGCATATGTTCCTAGTACGGAATGTCTCCATTCCCAGATAATTAATCCTTTAGAGTTTCTAGCTAAACCCATGAAAGCCCGTATTCGCTGAGTTTTGTAGAAGCCTCTATCGTAGTAGGGTTCAAAAAGTCCTCCAGAGTGACCAGACAGCTCTGCGACAATATAGTCTCTCTTCGTCTGCTCACAAGCACACCTGATGGCGTCTAGGTTTAGCGCTACATCTAAATCCGCATTAATTAGTCTTTCCTCCTCTGAGAGCCTGCGCCCATGTACGATTAGGTAGTAGTCATGCATATTAGTTGGATAGAGACTGAGTCCGTAAACGTCGACTATTGGAGCTGCCTTCCAGTCATCTATTAGTACTGAGGAAACCATGCTTCTGTAGTCTCGTAAATAAAATCCCTCCATCTTAGACTCCATTTTCGACCACTTAGAGCCTACACAGGATAAAGGCACATGTACGTAGATGGGGTGATCTGGGTCTCTTACTCTTATAATATCTGTAAGCCACCTTAAATGGGATACTTGATTTTCTATGAGGAATTCCTTCCAGTCGAGCCAGTCAATTACTCTCTGTCCCTTGAAGCGTGGAGGCTCAACTTCACTCCAGTCACCGAAACTGCTTAGCCAAGCTTCATTCAGCTTACTTATAGAGTTGTATTTACTAGCAAGCCATTTTCTAAACCTATCTACAGTATACTTGCAGTAGCAGAAGAAGGACTCTCTTTCACTTTCGTAGATAGTGTTATCGTTTGGATTAAACCATATCTCCATCCAAGGTTCCCATGAGTGTAGAGCAGGGTGGTCGCAGTACCTTTCTACAACGCTTCCGTAAAAGTATTCTAGTTCCCTTCTAACACCTGGATGGTCTAAACAGAGACCTGGGTGACCTTTAATAGCTCTGCCTAGAGTAAAGTATACCTTTTCTCCCTTAGCTGAAACATATCTAGCGTCAGGATACTTCACTACAGCCCATGAAGGCGCTGAATCATGGAGAAAGCCTATCTGTACTTTAAGTCCTTTCTCATGAGCTAAGTCCATTATGTAATCAGCCCTACTTAACTCAAATTTACCAGGAGCTACTGCTATATCAGCCCACATTAGAGTGAGTCTGAGAATTCTGATGTTAAATTTAATCATATTCTCTAGATCTCGCTCAATTTCCTCATCAGATAACATTCGTCCCTCAAAATTGGTATAGAAAATGTACTGTGTTCCGAAGAGATACTTGATCATAGTCTCACTTAGAGGAAAATACTTCATGTTAAAAAGCTAATCGATGAGAGCTAGCTCTAATTTAATTAGTGATAAAACCTCAAGGGATTAGAGAATTATTAAATAAGGAATTTTAATTTAAAAGAGCATATGGACCTTATAGAAGTACTAAAGCTTAATTCTCGAGACTAGTCCAAGTATTCCTCCAATAAGAACTGCAACTATAATCATTAGTCCTACCATTAAAAGTGTTCTTTTTACTCCCACTTCTTTTAGTGAAATTAGTAGGCTACCTATGCAGGGGAAGCATAGTGTTGTAATAGTTATCGCTGTGAGCATTTGTAGAGGAGATAGTTGAGGAGCGACAGATTTCAGTACACCTACAGCAACGTCTTTTCTTAAAATGCCTAAAATAATTGCTACTACAGTGTTCTCAGGTAGGTTAAATAGTCCTGAAAATATTGGAGAGGTAAATTCAGCTAGAGCACTTATCATTCCTGTGTAATAGAATATGTTCACAAATAGTACTCCTATAAAAACAAGAGGAACCCCTTTCCAAAGATATTCTTTTACTCTGAGGAGAGTTTTTGTTAAGACGTTCTCTAGTAAAGGTTTTCTCCAGGGAGGTAGCTCTATTATCAGTGGTTCTTCTATACCTTTTATTATAATGTTTAAGAATAATCCTATTAAAATAGTAACTAATAGTAAAATTATATAGAGTAAGAGAACCCATATCGGACCATAGCTTCCAAGAACAGCCCATATCATTACTTGTTCAGCCATACATGGTATTCCTATCCACTGGACTACTGAGGCGATAAACTTTGATTTCCCGCTCTTAAGAATTCTTGTAGAAAATATTCCTACAATACTACAACCGATACCCGTTATAATTGAGAATATAGCCTCACCATACATACCCAGTTTCCTTAAAGGATAGTCAAATGGTACTACTAATCTAGGTAAAATACCTGAGTCTTCTAGTAAACCTAGAACAAGATAGAGTACTACAAGGCATGGAAGTATCATAAAGAATACAAAGAACACGCCTGTAACGAGCAGCCCCATAGAGGAATATATTCCGGGGTTATCTCCAATTAAAATGTACTTAAAAATACCCTCGGGTAGTGTTTTATTTAATGGCTCCCAAACGTATTTCTCGTAGACAGAGTAGTATATTATACGAGGTATTCTGTGAGCTATTTCATGTATTATAGCTAAGGAGAGCCAGACTATAGCTAATGTCATAGAGGTAATAATAATTAATCCTTTAATAGGGCGCACCAGTGCTAGATCTACAGAATTCACTTTAAAGATGCCTTTTTCTTCTTGAACAACCTCTCTATGGATATTCTGAATGGTTCTTATTCTTTCTGCCATTATTTCTTTAGCTACTTCTTCTAAGTTAATTGATGAAGGAATATTCCTTCTTAAATGAGAGTACTCTTTGTCATTAAATATCGTGAGATACGTTATAATTTTTGAGAATACTTTACTCTTACCTGAGAGTTTAGGTAAAATGTATTTCTCTATTCCACTTAAATATTTTTCTGTAGAAGTTTTTCTGGTAGAGTACTTTTCACCATATCTCTCTGCTACAGCAACTATTGTCTCTAATAGCTCCTTAAGTCCTTCACCTTTAGTGGCGACAGTAAACACTACTGGTACTCCTAAAAGACTTTCTAACTTCTTTTTATCGATTTTTATCCCCAGCTTCTCTGCCCTATCTACTTGATTTACGACTAGTATTACTGGAAGGGGAAGTTCAAGTAGTTCTAAAGTCAAGTAAAGATGTCTTTTGAGGCTAGTTGCATCAACGATGTGTATTACTATTGGAGGGGGATAATCGAATAATATTTTTCTTGCAATAGCTTCGGCCTCATTTCGGGGGAGTAGCGAGTATGCTCCTGGAGCATCTATCACTTTTATTCGATGTCCGCGATACTCTAGTGTCCCCTCGTATATTTCAACGGTTGTTCCAGGATAATTAGATACTACTGCTGTTAATTGAGTTAGCTTATTGAAAATAACTGACTTCCCTACGTTAGGATGCCCGAATAGGATTACTTTAATTCTCATTATTTAACCTCTTTATAAGTATTTTTGAAAATATTTTATTATCGATAAATATGATAGAGCTATCTACTTTAATTAAAACACCCTTCTTCCCCACGGAAATTATTTCAATTTTAGCACCAGGGTATATACCAAAGGGAATGAGCTTATGCACTAGACTTAGTTCTCCTCTTATTTCTACTACTTTGAAGACGTTACTAACGTTAACTGAGTTAGGCATACTTAATAAAGTTAGGTATACCTAATTTAAAAAACTAATTATTAGATATCGCACAAAATTGAATATATGATTAGAATTAATAAATATTTAAACTCAATTGAGCATATTAGAATAATTTAAAGATAAATTTATATGATCAAAAAGACTAGGGAACTAGTTCATGGAATTTGTATATTTTTTCTACATCTTTACTTGTTAATATTTTGATGCATTTTGAAGCATTTTCTCTTAATTTTTTGTCATCTGTTACTAGTATTAGATCTTTCACTTTAGCCAAGTATAGATAAGATGCATCGTACACTGTGATTTCTTCCTTACATGCTAACTTAAATATCTCTTCCTCAGAGCCTTTGATGGAAGACACATACATTGATTTAAATAGATCTGCTACAATGCCTACATGGTCTAAGGTGATGTCTTCCTTAAATTTCCTTAGTAATTTACATTCATTCCAAATAGCGTTTAAACACTCATAGAGCGTTAAATCTAGGGTTAATCCATTAGCTAGAGGCATTACCAAGCCTCTCTTAATTAAATTTAAGATCGAATTTGCGTCAAAGAGATACACTATCTCTTCCTGTACTCTCTAATGATTTCAGCTATCTCCTCATCTGGTATCTCTGGAAGTTTTTACTCAATTTTCTTGCACGTTCTTCAAGTCTCTTAAACATAGCTCTCCTAACCTCTTCTTCTAGTGCTCTCCTTATTACAGGTCCAGGTTTTATCCCTAATTTATCTAGCATATCTTTTAATTCTACAGGTATTTTAGCGGAAACGGTGACATATTTCACAAGTAGACCAACTAGGCCCACCTATATGAAGTTTACCTATTCAACAGTAGTCCTATGGCTTAACTATTGTTAGTGAACTTTTTCTAGCCATTATTTACAGCAGAAGAGGAGTAGATGAAACTAGCCAACGAAATCCTTTGCGTGTTTCACAGGAGATGAGTACTAATTCACGACGAGATGATCTATATCCCTCTTGTCAAATGCCACGAATGCTTCAGCATACTTCACTCCCATCTCTAAGCCCCTGAACTCCATCATCCTCTCATGAATAGGATACCAAGATTCAGGCTTACAGTTCCTATGGCAATATACAGCCTTTCTCTTCAACTCAGCATATTCCGTGACATCAACGTATACATCAGGAATAAAGCATCTAGACTGTCTGCCAGTCATAACCTCATAGAAGTATAGTTTTGGGCGTCTCTCAACTGGAAGTGCTTGTATAGCCGATATGGTCATTACGCCGGTTGCCCTATGATCCGAATGCGTATCAACTGGCCAATGAGTTAAAACTATATCAGGCTCTTCATCCTGTAGAAGGTTCCTAATCTCATCTACGCCCTTAGGCGTTACATAGACGCTTGCATCCTTGAAATTTAGGAACTTCACTGATGCGCCGAGTAATCTAAATGCCTCGATAGCCTCTTCAACATTTATCCTCTCATTCTCCTCTGGGCTTCTGGCTCCAGTACAGAGCTCACCTTTGGTTAGGCTTACGGCGAGAACCCTATGTCCCCTCGACGTATATCTTGCAATTAGACCTCCAGCTCCTGAATCCGGATCATCAGGATGCGCCCCGAAAACTATCAGATACATTTTCACCCCACTCTCTTAGGCGTTTCAGCTAAATATATTTCGGCTAGAATACCATAACGATCTGATGAGTATGTCTTTCAGAGCTCAGTCTACTCATGACTAGACAGTAATCTCTTCTCACTCTAGGTGGTGAGAGCTGAATCCTAAATATATCCTTTACATAACCTTTAATTATAACTATAACTATAGTTATAATTATGAGTACTACAATTCAGGTGAGTAGGAAAACTTTACAACTTCTTAATATCCTCAAGGAAAAGTTATCAGTAAAAAGTTACGATGAACTCTTAAGGAAAATAGCATTCGAGAAACTAGGAGTAAAATCCATGTTCGGCTCTAATCCAAAACTCTCACCCTTCAGAAAAGAAGATGAGGCTGAATTTCATGAGTTATAAATATGTGATCGACTCCTATGCATGGATAGAGTACTTTAGAGGCACTCGAGCGGGTGTAAAAGCTAGGCGATATATAGAAGAAGAGAATTCTGCCACGCCTACAATAGTCATAGCCGAATTGAGCAGAAAATTGCTTAAAGAAATTGAGGCTGGAAGAGAAACTCCTGAAGGTAGAAGAGCTCGATTAGAGTTTATTAGGGCATCAACTCTCATTGTAAACTTAACGGAGGATATAGCAATACTTGCAGGAGAGATAGATGTTGAGAGGAAACGTAAAGTGAAGGGTTGGGGACTTGCGGATTCGATAATCCTAGCTACAGCGAGGAAGAGTAAAGCTAAAGTAGTCACAGGTGATGAGCACTTCAGAGACCTAGTCGAAGAAATCATAATGATAAAGTAGTCTACTACTTCTTTAGTCTATTTTGTCATTATCTCTGCCAAGATATACAGCTTTCATGAAAAAGGTATTTTTATATAAAGTGAATGAGGTATGTGGAAAACATGAGAGTTGGAATATTCCTATCTGAACTCGTCAGGGTGATGAAGGGGAAGTATATAGATGAGCTCAGCGACAGTGAGATAAAGGATTCTATAGACAAGTCAGTTAAGATCATGAAGCACCATGGACTGAATTGTGGTGAGTTTTCAATTGGTAGTATAGATAAGCTTGAGAAAGTAGCGAGGGTTACTTCAAGTATTAGTAATTTTGATTTCCTACTCCATGAAATAGGACAATATAGTGCAACTAAGCTATCCCTAGCGAGTAGTGAGGAGAGGAAGAAAATAGTTGAGGGGCTTAAGACTACGATAGACTACGCTTCTGACGGCAATATAAGGGTATTGACTATACACCCAGCCACTTATAATCCTGAAAAACCAGGCTATGCTTACTCAGAAGTCCTCTCAAGCTATTTAAGAGTTAAAGAGGCTTGGGAGGTCTCAATAAACTTGTTAAAACATATCTCAAATTACGCTAGGAAGAGGAATATCACCTTAGGTTTAGAAAACATGCCATCAGCAGCTCTCTATAAGGGTGAGATCTTAAAATGCCCTCACTTTGGAATTACAAGAAATGAATTCTTCAAAATAATATCCGAGGTGAATAGTCCAGCACTAAAAGTAACCTTCGATGTAGGGCATGCCAACACAGTTTTTCAGCCATGCTATTATATCGAGGGGAAGGTTAAACTAGTAGCCCACATTCACTTACATGACAATGACGGAAGGTTCGACTACCATGCGCCCTTAGGCACGGGGACTGTTAACATATTCTTCCTCATTAAAGTACTTAAAAGGGAAGGATATAGCGAGAGTATCGTAATTGAGAGACCTGTAGACGAGGCTCTCTTTAATGACTTGAAATTGCTGAAACACTATCTTCATGAAGTTACTCCAGGGTTAGTACTTCCATTTTAAGCAATTCTCCCACCTTCCTTAGAGGAGCTAGCCAATGACCGAAAGTCATAGACACGTGTTGGGAGCCCACTAATATTTTTGGTATTTCGTTCACATCTCCCTTAACATCTATGTGAACTATCACCCTACAGTGTATTCCGTCTTCACTCATCTTCACTCTTCCTTCTATTACCATCATTTTATCAAGTGTGGTGCTGACATTGAGTAGGGTAATGGGCATTTCTCTTTTAATGTCAGCATAACCAGTAACTCCGAACTTTCTCCCATGGTAGTCCCTAATGATGAACTTAGTGGATGCCATTGAAAGAGGTATTATATCATGCTCTATAGTTACTTCTCCCTCCTTAGCTTCAAACATTCCAGGTCGATAACCGAAATTCCCCATTAACACAGAATTCCCACTCACAGCGTGCAAAATTAACATTGATATCATAGCTGTTATATCACCTTCACATGCACACATTATCCCCTCATCTATTAATCTAGCAAATGCTAAACAGGGGACTAGTGGTATCTCTTCAGTGAAACGACCACAGTTTATTGTGACTCCATTAGCATCCTCCCTTTCACACAGATTTCGGAGAGCAAGGTATATTCTCATAACTTTTAACAGATCTTCTTCACTGGGTTCAACTATTTTCTCGAAGTTTCTCCTCCATTTCTTTAGTTCCTCCTCAGCTTTTTCTCTTGAGATTGAGTCAAAAACTCTAAGGAACTCGTTGGTCTCTATGTGTCTAACTCTAACTCCAAACTTATCTTCCAATAGAGAGAAATCCCAAGGTCCTTTAGGAGCAGAGAACGAGGGTATCTCACCTATGTAAATGAACTTACTCTCCCTTAAGAACTTCTTCACTCTCAACGCCCTTAGGAGGTCAGGGTCCGCTTTTCTAATTATCGGTATTCTATACCTAGATATTGTACGAACTTCCAATGGTAGTACTCCTCTACTTCCTAATAGAATAGCATCGATGTCATAGTCTAGGACTTTAGGAATCTTCCTTAAATCCCTCTGTTCTTTAACTATGAAAGGTTCCTCAACTTTCACAAAGTCTAGTTTTAAATTTTTCTTAAACTCCTCTACTAACATCTCAGCGTTCTTCTTGAGCTCCTCTTCTGTTAGACGAGAAACAGGTGGAGTCCCTGCCACATCGGGTGAACAAACACTACCGTAAACGTAGTTGTAATGGTACAACCCTAAATAGATGGGCTTGACTCTGACTACTCCTCTATCTAACTCATTGTTCAAATTCTCACCTTAGTTTGTTATTAATCTATGTATTTTAAGTTTATCAGTAAGGCACAATTAAAGGTATATTAAATAAACAACACAAACTTATAGTCGAAATAATGGAGGAGTCACCTCTGTTGATATCGAGGACCTTTCTGGAAGAGAAATTGAATTCGCAGAGAAAAATAAATCCATTGAGAAGAGAAGCCCAAAATGCCATACTGTTGATACAGTCCTTTAACATTAAAAAGGGTATGTAATGATGTACGATGAACCAGTGTGTCAACTATATCTTGTCAAGCTCTAGAATGTCTTTGCAATATATCTACAGGCTCTACTCTCTCTATATCAGTTTTATCAAAATGTCTGTCAAAACTTACGATACCCTTCATCTTATATTTCTTAACGATATAGTAGTTAATAGCATCATCGAAGTCTAGATCAAACTTTTTCATAACCTTTAGAACCTGAACATCATCTATAGGCAATGTAGTTATGACAGTTAGACCTCTAAATGTTGAAAGTAGGGTCAGGAAGAGCTTCAACTCTTCGATCTTACCATATCTTATCATTATTAACTCAATGGAGTATAGGCTAAAGCGAGATAGGGAGGCCTCTACTTCCCCTCTTCTAACTTTCTCAAGGAACTCCTCACACTCTTTATGTCTCTCCTGCTCTAGTAAGACTTCAAGGATTATGTTAGTGTCTATGAGGAACATTCTCCTACCCAGAGCTTAAGGGCTTCATGTTGAAGTTCAACTGATGTGACTTTCAAATCCTTCAATAATCCCCTTATGTCCTTGACGCTTAGATCCTCTCTTTGGAGTAGATCTATACGAGCAATGAAATCCTTAATAGCTAATTCGACCGCAGACTTCAACGATCCCTTTTTATAACCGAAGATCTTATACGCTCTTTCTTTAAACAATTTCAGTAACTCATCATTCAATGTAACCTTTAATTCTCCCATTTTCCCAAATCCCCTTATGGGAGTAGACTAAAGATATAAGTGTTTTTCTCTACTTAGAGAGTTGTAAAGTAAGGAGTAAATGAGTAACATTTGAGATGAGCTTTTCAATAGGCTTCTTGACAACCTCAGCTATTCTAGCATATAGAATAACTTCTCCTCTCTGCTAGGATGAAGTTTTAGATGCTATATAACATCTATAACTAGATTTATATATGCATGCATATTAACATCTGATAGGTGATATGTTGAAGATTGTTCAGACAGTAGTTTCTAAGAAGCTACACGAAAAAATCTTGAAGATAGCGAAAAAAGAGGGTAAGACTATCAAGGAAATTGTTAGGGAGGCTTTAGAGGAATGGATCATTTGGAAAATGGGTATGGAGGAGGATACCTTCTTGAATTCTAAACCAGTAGATTTTGGTGTAGAAACAGATTCAGGAAAGCTTGAATTTTTACTCTATGGGGGAGATTGTAAGTGATACTTTTTGCCGACTCATCTGCCTACATAGCGTATTATAATAAGAGAGATAGGAATCACGCTAGAGCTGTATCATTAGTAGAGAGAATAAGGAAGAGAGAATTTGGACCCACAATCATATATACTTCGGACTATATATTCGATGAAGTCGTAACAGCTGTACTCTTGCTCACTCGAAATAAGAACCTAGCGATCAGAATAGGTGAGGCTATTAGATCGTCTGAAATAACTAGAATCATTAAGGTTAGTGATGATATTTTCCAAGAAGCATGGGAAATGTTCAGAAGGTATAAGGATAAACTCTGGAGCTTTACGGACTGCACCTCTTTTGTGATAATGAAGAGAAAGGGCATAAGAACAGCATTCACATTCGATGAGCATTATAAGGAAGCGGGTTTTATCATGATACCATAAAGTATTAGATAGCTAAGAGACAACCAAAAGATAGATGAAAGTATTTTCCATCCTTCATACTATTCTTCATCTTAATGACTATGAATGTAGTTGAAGATATATCACTAATTTAGTATACTTAAGCTTGCAATGCTAATATGTGTTAACCTGCCGACTTCGACTTATCTCATAGAAACTACCTTCAAGAACCTTAATCTCTCATCCTCGGGATCTATTTATCATGAACCTTCTCGATCTTTATTCATGATCCTAGAATCAAGATATATTTAGATCACCAACAGTAATCATGTCACATCTGGAGATACAAATCTGGACAGATAACTCTTTATCTTATCTCTAGACGGCTTCCACACTATGAATGCCTTATGGAGACTCTCTTTAAGGAATTCATCTCTAATCCCTCTATAGCGATGTACTAGCGGATGTCTGACATCAACTAGTTCATTCATAACTTTGGATGTCTTGGAGCTTACGATCCCTAACCTCTCAGCAACCTCTACAAGCTCTCTGTAGGTCTCGAAACTTCCTGGAGCAATACGTGAGGCTATGTGTCTTAGTATATCGAACATTCCCTCTATTGCAGTGTGAAGTGTCCTTTCGAATGCTCTCCTCTTGATAGGATCTTTGAGTACCTCCTCAACCTCACTGAGCAACTCCTTTAATAATCTGAAATCCTCATCAATCTGACTTATCATCCTCATTATCAGCTCGATGTCGATGCCATTCCCTCTAATCCATGAGTTCACAAAATCACTCGCATATTCCCCTTAATTCGAAATAATCGCATGGGATTTTAGACATAACCTCCGTTAATACTCCTCTATCCACTATCATGATACCCTTCCTCGCTATATGGAGTAGTGCATGTGGCTTAAACCATCTTGCCTTAAACACATGTAGTTCTCGTCCATTAAATTCTCGCGAGAGTATATGGAGGAGATTCTCCATGGAAATGTCATCACATTCCACTACTATATCTACATCGCTAGAAATCCTTTCAACACCTTCCGCTATACTGCCGAAGATTATCAATAACCTTAGCCCGTGTAGTGATCTTAATTCATTCCTCAACTTCTCTAAGTTCATCAGCTTTACTCTGAGGCTTAATAGTAATTGATGATAAAAGTATTTCGATATTATAACGTATCCCTTTAATCCCGGTCTCCTCAGATGAGGCCTCTCCCTCCTTTTCTTGACTATTTTATTAGAGAGCTACTTTAACTCGGTACTGACCATTTTACTTGAATACTCTTCTAAGAATTTGCTTCAAGTAATGAACTTATCCCTTAGCAACGTTAGATTTATCAAAATAAGTACTTATAGACTATAGATTTAGATGAGCCGAACTGCCAAGTACACGAGAGTTGAGAGGATAAGGACCGGTATCCTCGAACTAGATAGATACCTTCAAGGTGGAATACCTACTGGTAGTTGGGTCTTCATAGCTGGGGAGCCGGGGACTGGGAAGACCATCCTGTGCCTCCATATAGCCTATACGAATCTTAAAGAGGGTCTACCCGTGATCTACATCACTACAGAACAGCCCTTCAAAGACCTAGTACTACAGGCTAGACAATTCCACATGGATCTTACACAGTTCACTAGGGCTGAGAGAAGGCTCTATATCATAGATATTTTCGACTTATGGAATAAGGCTTGGGAGGCTAAGAAGGAGGGTAGGGTAAGATACGCTGATCCCCTAGATCCTGATAATCTATGCAACTACATACTAACTCTATGTTCCAAGAACAATATCAACAACCCACTCATAATAATAGACTCGCTGTCAGCGTTTTGGGTGGATAAACCAGCTATGGCTAGGAGGATAACCTATAATATGAAGCTGAGGTTGAATAGATTAAGAGCTACAGTAGTGGGGACTCTTCAATATGCTGTAACTACAGGTGGTGCTTTCGGCTTCGGTGCTGAACACATAGCGGACGGTATAATTCAAATGTTCATAGAACCCGTAGAGAAGGTCAGGGGAATTCGTAGATGGGGGATTATCAAGAAGATGCGATTAACGAATCATCATAAAGAGGCTTGGGAGTTCGATATAGTCGAAGATAAGGGATTAGTAATAAAGTAATTACTGAGTTAAAGTATTATCAGATCATATTACTCTCAATTCAGTTTAAAGGGGGAGCAGAAGTATTTCAGGAAGGGAATTGAGGTTAAAGTTCGAGGAATAGACATACTTTTATGAGATCCATTAACATGCATTCTCTATAGGAACTCTACTTCAATAGTGAAGATTGTCACTATTCTAGACTATCTCTTTAAGAGTAGCCTGATGGCAAGAATATGAAAACTTATCATCAGGTCGAGTATTCTACTTCTGGTTTATCTAGTACTCCTCTTTAACGATGCGGCACAATAATTTATTAAAAATGCCTACTAGAAGTTAAAACAGCAGTTACTTAAGTAGACTTAAAATTAGCACTTAGAAGAGCATGTTAGCGATAAGAAGTGAGGAGAAATAGAAGTTAGGTTTTATGGTAAGTGATCTATTTAAAATATTAAGATTTACTAGGCGGATAATGGACAGTTCTGCGAAGCGTACTAGGGGCTATATCGTCGAGCTCTAGTTAATCTAATCAATATGTAAATTATAGCTATGATAATAGCTAAGATGATGGATATCGTATAGGGATGGATTAGGAAGGCTAATAGTTCTGCAACTACATTTCTAGGTCCTAGGTCTAAGTTTGTCTCATAGAGTTTTATAGATATAACTTCCATGATATCAAATACTAATAGAAGTCCATCGTATTTCATGAAAGTGCCATCTAGCAATACTCCAGCATCTGTGTCGTATATTAGTGTGGGAGAAGATTCATTTGTATATACGATTAAGCTATCTTGACGACCATATTTAAGTGTTGGATAGGCTACGTGCTTCTTGACAACACCAAAGTACTTACACCTACCCCATGTAAATAGCAGAAACCTACTCCCTCTCCTCAGAGCACTAGTGTTTATGAAAAAATAAGTTATACCCACAGCTTTTCCATCTTCTCTCAAGACAAGTCTATTCGCAGTTTTTAGGTAAATAATAGACCTCCTAATTACGTGTATTCTTCTCCCCATCTTAAATAAGGTTAAGTTAATTACTAGAAGAACTTTAGCATGAGTCGAGTTTTGAGTAATAAATTTAATTGTAAAGAGTCCTTTATCTATGGCAGATGATGTATTATTAAGAAAGCGTAAACCAACATCTAGCCTATATGTAATGTAGGTCTTAGGCTTAAGACTAGATAGGGGAAATGTATTGCTACTTTCTAGTAATATACTTGGAAAAGAAGATATTAAAAGAATAAATAGCAATACTCTGAGCATTATTCTCCAAGGCATTTTATCACTAAGGGGATGCTCGAACTATAGCAGTAGCCTCTGCAGTCCACCAATCTCCTATGGACTGGAAATCCTGCTTACTGTAGGTTAGTGCAAACCTTGAGTAACAGGAAAGAGTGCGTGAAATCTCCCATGCATTCGTTGTGCCTGGCAGAGTATAATCATCGGTTTGAAAACAGTAGTGCAATGGGCCATCTCTCCATATCAAGGCCCACCAATCGATATGCACCGAAGATCTATGATATGCACTTCCATAATGATATAGATCATCATAATGCCCAACAACTTGAGCGCAAAGTCTCCATCCAGTACCCCATTTGCATTTAGTACTTGAGTCTGGGCCTGGATATTTGGCGTGTAAAGTATTTAGTGTTATTAGTATCGTAAAGAGCGATAGTAGTAAGGCCTCGCATATTATTATCTTTTTACTCTTGATATTTTGCATTATCATCGGATATATAAAAGGAAAAAGATATATATATATACATTTCTCCTTTCTATACTGTATGGAAGGAGAAATAATACTCACGGAGCATCTTTCTAAGAGATTTGGAAAGATAATAGCTATTAGGAACCTGGATATTAGAGTTATGAAGGGGATTACTGGACTTATAGGCCCTAATGGTTCTGGTAAGACCACGACAATCAATATACTCATAGGCCTAATTAAACCCTCTTCCGGTAAAGCCTATGTCTTCAGTTTAGACTCATGGAAGGAATCGGATAAGATTAGGAGAAGAATTGGAGTATTACACGAAGACCAATTTCTCCCGGGGAGCTTCACCATACTAAGATATCTACAGCATATAGCTAGGTTAAAGAGATTACGAGAGGTTAGAAGTGAAATTAAATGGGTGTTAAGCGAATTTCAGTTAAGAGATTATATGGAAAGGCGAATTGCATCACTTTCAGCAGGTCTTCGTCAAAGAGTAGCACTAGCTCAATCAGTTCTAGGAAGACCTGAACTAGTAATTTTAGACGAGCCTACATCCAACCTTGACCCCATAGCTAGAATGAGTCTTTTAGAATCCATAAGGAGGCTAAATAAGGAGGAGTCGATAAACTTCCTAATATCAAGTCACATACTTCCCGAGCTAGAGAAGGTATGTAAGGACGTGATAATAATGTACAACGGTACCGCAGTAGAACAAGGACCTTACAATAAGTTAAAGGAGAAGTACTTTCAAGGTGTCTACAAGATAATTTCGAGTAATAATATGTTATTAACGAAAGAACTTAGAGAACTTGGGATAGTAGAGAAAGTAGATGCTCTAGATGATTCTCTCCTAGTTAAGGTAAAAAGTGGATATTACAATGAATTCATAAATTCCCTCTATGAAATCATCAAATCTAAGAATTTAAAACTTCTCTTATTTGAACCTCTTCATCCTAATCTAGAGGATATCTTTAAAGAAGCTATTAAAGGTGGTAACTATGGGTGAGATATATTCCATAACAATGTACGAACTTGAGAAGAATTGGTGTAGGATAATAATTTTTCCACTTATAGTACTAACTATAGGTTATGGCTTAGCTGTACCTAAATTCATAGGATATACACCTATATCGAGTACTAGAGTTCTAGCTGTCTTTGGGCTCACGAGAGCTCTGAGTATGTTAGGACTTATAAGATTTCTAATAACGATCATAACACCCGCCATATCCTTTGGAGGAGATATTCATAGTGGTAGCGTAAAAGTACTTTTATCACTTCCTGTTAATAGGAGGAATGTCTTTATGGTTAAAGCTCTACTAGGTCTAATCGTACTCTACAGTAGTTTTGCAATACCCTTAATTTTAGTAAGTTGGTTAATCCTTGATGCGAGTACTAACATCTTACTGACAGTATTAATGTTCAACTTCATCAGAACTCTATTCAATTGGTCCGTAGCTGTAATATGCTCAATAATACTAGCCCGAGTAACTCTACCACTACTGGTTTCTGGCATAATACTACTTTCCACTGATATCGTGGGAAATAGTCAGCTATCTCCATTAAATGAAAGTATCTACTATGAATACGTAGCTAGATATGTTGTAGGATCCATCCCTGGTGTCTATCAGCAGGAGAGAGAGTTACTAGAATTGACATCTACAGTTCTAATAGTTATAGCTATCACTCTACTCATCTCCTCCTACATTATCTTCCTTAAGAGAGATTTCGATTAGTGGGAGCATGGAGTGGGAGAAGTTTATATCTTTCGCTCTAATCCTCCTCGGAGCTTCCTTAATTTTAGTAGCCTATGCAAGAAATGCTACACCAATAAGTGTGCGAGGTCGACCGGAAATATTTAAAAGTGGCTTTCTAGTAACTAATTGCTTTATAGTACTTCCAGGAAAGGTATTTTATGAAATCTCTTCTTCCAAGAAAATAGATCTCTATGTAATCAAAGGGGAGGATAATGTATTATTGTACTTCAAATCTAAGCGTATAGTACCATTTCTTAACTTCTATAATATTTCTTCAATAAGACTGGAGATAACTATTAATAAAAGTGAACCTCTAGCTTTTATCATATATGCCGAAAGAAATACGATAATTAAATGCTCTCTATCGATAATGGTAATGGAGTACAGGCTAATATATAGTGGATTTGGTCTAATGGGTATAGGTATACTATCTCTTACTCTCTACTATGTACTTAGAAGGACTCGAATGAAATTTTAACCTTTATAAGCCAAATTAAAAATTAGTATAATCTTCTCCGGAAGTAGTGTCCTTACGGGTTCTCTTCTAATCCCCTCTATTCTCAACTAACCTGAAAGCCTATTAACTGTTTATCTAAATAATAGTATTTATCTTGAATTTATTCATCTATAATAAACTAATGTCCGTATTTAAAATGAACAAAATAGACGTAAACACAGGTAACCTAAGGCTACTCGTAAAAATTGTACTAGCAATCTACTATTCAAGGAAAAGTGTGAGTATTAAGTGAACTTAACTCCTTATTCCAATGTCATTCTTAAGCTTGATGAAAGGTTAACTATTTATTAAAGTTAACAGATTGTTAAACTGTGTGGGTTCCGAGGTGGCTTGGAGAGTCCTATGCTAAACTCTATGCAGAGTTCGATTTAGGACTTTTTAGGTTTTCCGATGCAGTTAGAGTATTGGAGCTAAGTGAAAGTATGGCTAAAGCTGTTGTTAGCGGACTCCATAGGCACGGCTTGCTCACGATATTCGAGAGGAGAAGACCTAGGATATATAGGCTTATATCCCCGGAGAACTTCATACTACTAGCCTCTGGCGAGGTTAGAAAAGTTGAAATCCCGCAGGAGCGCTACTTAGAACTCATATATGCCTGCTTTAGGGCCTTGAGAAAAATCATCAATCTTAAATCGCTAGCAGTCTACGGGTCTGTGGCAAGGGGTACAGCTAGCGAGAACAGTGATCTGGACCTCCTAGTGGTTTCAGGAGACTTTAAGGGAAGCATAGGTAGGAGAATTGAGCTTTTGGTAAGGACAGTTCGCGCAGATGTAAAAGACGAACTTCGCTTTCTAAGGTCACATGGGTATAACGCTTCTATCAGCTTCTATCCCTTAAAGCCTAGTGAGGTTGAGAAGTTACCGATAATCCTGTTAGACCTTGTAGAGGATGCCAGAATAGTCTACGATGAAAACGAATTCCTCAAAGGGATTCTCCTCAAGCTTAAGCATAGGTTAGCTGAAATGGGAGCGAGGAGAGTGAGAACTAAGAAGGGATGGTATTGGGACTTAAAGCCTTTAGAGGTGATAGAACTTTGAAGAGAATTTTAAGGCTTGCAGCTGCTTACCTTAAGCAGGCCTCCGCGAGGTTAAAGGGTTCTAAGGAGGCTCTTGAAGAAGGAAACTGTAGTTAAGTATGTTGGGATTAAGTAATAACTCTTCACCATTCTCGCTACAAAATTACCTTGGCAGTTGAGATATTTTAACTGCTTTACTATGCAGTACCCTTCAGTACCTAAACTATAATTGTGATACTTACACAGAGCATCTCTCGGTTTAAAACCTTTAAATGCACTTCAGCACGTGAGAAAATGGTGTCCAGTTTGAAGGGTAGGAGAGTGGTCTTTAGAGATAGGGGAACTGTGGATATCGAAGAGTTTGAAGTCCCTAAGCCTCGTTCAGACCAAATATTGATCAAAACTATCTGTAGTCTTATAAGTCCTGGAACTGAGACTGCCTTCTTAATGGCACTACCCAATACCCCTCAAAAATTTCCTCAATATCCAGGGTACTCTAATGTTGGTGTAATTGAGGAGATTGGAGAAGATGTTGAAGGATTTAGACCAGGAGAACTTGTAGTATCTCCAACACCACATAGTAGTCATGTCCTAGCTCGAAGCGACCAAGTGCTTAGAGTTCCTAAGGGTCTATCTGCTGAGGAGGCTGCTTTCTTTAATTTAGCATCTATATCCCTTCAAGGTGTCAGAAAGGGATTCATAGAGCTTGGAAGCTCTGTCGTAGTAGTAGGCCAGGGTCTTGTAGGTCAATTAGCTCTTCAACTAGCTAGACTTAATGGTGGATTTCCCGTAATAGCAGTTGATCTCATCGATTGGAGACTTGAAGTCTCAGTTAAACATGGTGCAGATTATGTGATAAACCCCTCTAAAGTAAATGCTATCGAAGAGGTAAAGCGTTTGACTAATGGGAGAGGCGCTGATGTAGTCATAGAAGCTACTGGAAATCCTAATGCTATACCAATGGCTTTAGAAATGGCTAGAAGACTCGGAAGGGTGGTGATCTTAGGAAGTCCTAGGGGAGTATCAACTGTGAACTTCTATACTCTTGTCCATAGGAAGGGATTGATAATCATAGGAGCTCATACTATTATTAGACCGGAATGCGAGTCTCTGCCACACTATTGGACTGAAAAAGATGATATGAAACTTGTACTCGAGCTTATTGCTAGAGGGAGATTAAGAGTTAAAGACTACATAAGCCTTAGACTCCCTATTGAAAAGGTTTCAGATGCCTATAAATCACTCATAATGCGCAAGGAAGGAGTATTAGGAATACTACTTTATTATTGAAAGTAAACTGCAAAAATCATCAATTTTATGCTCTCTCAAAGCATGCTTAGTGAAAAAGTTTAGTTTCTTTCAATAATATCCTTCAGTTCGATAGTATTTAATGTACTACATCGAACATGGCTCTCCGGGACAGATATACCTGTGAATTCTCTTAAACCTATCCTCATGAGATAAATTGCCCATAGTCTGATCTAAGACCTCTTCTATCACTCTAACCTGTTCATCAGTAATAATCATATCAGCAAAGCCTGTACTCTTAGCCTCTTTCTTGTACCAGTTACATTGTCCTTTACATATATACCTATGTAAGAGTCTACGTGCCTCTTTCTTCGAAATACCTAACCGCTTAGATAGTAATAGTAGCACCTCTTCTACATCTACCATTTAAACCCCTATCTATGTAGTACTTTACAAGCATTATAAGAATTTTCAATAATTCCTACGAGTAGGAAGTTTCCATATCCTTAAGTTAATAAGTAGGATTTACAGGTCAGTTATTCGTACAATTTATTACTAACTTCACTGAAAACCTTATAGTAGGTGATATTTAGATTGGTCCTAAGTGGAAGGAGCAAGATTTTCAGAGTTTTGGAGGATAGAGTTGATAGAGGATTCCCAGTTGTAATACCTTATATAAACATACTCCTCAGAGATCACTGGGATGAAATTACTAACAAAGCCCTGGTGGACTCTAGTCTATGGAAGACCGGAGGATGTGGTTGAGGTCTATAGGGATCTTCTAAACTCTATTCCAATAGACTGGATTGAGCTTAGAATGCAAGCTAATCGAGAAATTAGGTCCAAGATCAAACCTGTAAATGATAGACTCTTCATAGTAGAGGGGAATAGTGTAAGAGAGATTCCTAGGCCTTCAAAAGGTGGAAGTTTAACCTTAATAGAATCTAGAGTTATGATTAGGGATAGAGAGGATGTTGATAGACTTTTTAGGATTAAGTCTGCTTGGGATATCCTCGACTCTGGAAGTATGGACTCTGTTGAAGTTCTTGTGAAAGCTTTAGGTGAAGAGTACTTCACTATCGGTAAAGTAAGCTCGCCTCTATGGTCTGTGTTCTCTGCCTTTGGATTTCTAAACACTATTAGGCTTCTATACTCTAGACCCGAACTCATTAAGTATGCTTCTGAAAGAACTTTAAGTTGTAGTATGGAGGTTGTTAAGGCTTATAGTGAAGTTGGAGTTGATGGGATCTTCATTGAGGAGTGCTTGACCTCGAGGGATATAATCTCACTCAAGATGTTTGAGGAGTACTCAAAGCCTTACATTGAGAGACTCATATCCTATGCCAAAAATCTTGGGCTTAAAGTAATATACTACTACTGTGGAGATGTATCAGATAGAATTGAATATCTAGTCTCCTTCAAACCAGATGCTCTCGCCTTTGAGGAAGGTAAGAAGAACTTCAGAATCGACATCGAATGGGTTGATTCAATAGTTAAAGGTAGATGTTGTCTTCTTGGCAATATTAATTCCATCTGGATTATCCAAGAGGGATCCATTGAGGATATAAAGAGAGAAGTACTCAGACAGATCAAAGTCGGTAAAAGAAGCGGTAAATTTATAGTGTCAACAGGAAGCCCAATAACTCCTCAAACTCCGATCTCAAAAGTTAGGGCTTTTGTTGAGATTACCAGGCAATTAGTGAACTAGATCTGCCGTCTCTTCTTATCTCCGCTCATATTCTCTTACTAAATCCGTGAGTAGTAGACTATTTACATAGATTATGATAAAGTAATAGAAGGAGTGCTTCTAATCGTAATCCATTAAACCCTCTAAACTTTCCCATCACACCTCTTTTCTTTAACTCCTTTATCATCGATATCAACTCTCTTTCTGATATCTTCAGCCTCTCTGATGCCTCCTTTAGAGTACCGCTTGATGCTATGGCTTTAATTACTTTAAGGTCTTCTCTCTTGAGCTCATGGTAGCCTATTGATAACACTTTTAACAGAAATTTCTCAAGTGATCTCTCGAAGACCTGTAGTAATTCCTCAGGTGAGGCAAAGAAATACAGGTCGTATAGTCTAATGACCTCAATTCCGAGGGATTTAGCCATTTTTTCAGCTGATTTATCTGCAAAGTCCCTGCATATTATCAGTGGTTTAGCCTTGATGAGCTTTGCATTAGAATAAGCCTGTCTTATGTCTGTAACGGTTATTCTACCAGCTTTAACTTCAACAGCATAAGTTTCTTCATCTCGTTTTGCTATTAAGTCTATCTCTGCAACTTCAATTCCATCTACCTCCACCCTATACCTTTTTTCAATAATTTCAAATCCTAAATTACGCAGGGTCTCATAAGCCAGGTCTTCCACGAAGAGTCCTCTAGTAGACACATTCTCCCCCTTATAATGAAGGGCGCGAAAATAATAGTGTAACACTATATGTCGAACTTAAAAACGTACTCTTAAGGTGATAATGTACCCACCCATGGGGTTAGAGTCCCGGGTACATTATATCCATGGGGATTATTTTAGGCTTATAGTGCTCTCTACGGACTAAACTCCTAGCACCCTTAGGACATGATTCTATACATATACCACAACCCATACATTTCTCATTAACAAATGATTTACCACTTCTCTCTTCAACTGCTCCAAAAGGACACCTCTCAAGGCACTTACCACAAGACTTTATACCCTCACATTGATCTATATCGACTTTCGCGACTAGAGGTCCGGGATATATTCCCTCTTTTATCAGTAAGTATGCACGTAATGGTATACAATACTTAGGATCGCAGTTGCATATGACGAAAGTCCACTTACCACTCCTAAAACAGGCGAATACCGTATGTACTAAACCCTTAGTCTCGAACTCTTTAAGTAACCTTAAAGCCTCATCCTTGGAAATTACTCTATATTCCTCGGGAAATGCTTCTTTATAGATCTCAGCACCATAGAGTATAGTCATATCAGTCATATAGGGCTCCTCGTGCACACCAAGAGCTTTTTTACACACGCAGGGACCTATTGCGATATGTGAGTTCTCCTGTGAATCTATCCATGTTGGAAGATGCTCTAGAGCTATGTAATCTGTTACAACACCATGAGGGAGAAACCCATAGGATCTTTGAAAGTATTTTGAGTATTACTCTTCCTATTCTAGTTCCTCCTATGATCTCGGATGTCATCATTCGGTCTAAGAATCTGAGGAGAGATGGTTCTAAGACAGCATAGAGCTTATGTAATGATCTCTGTAGTTTCCCCTCTTTCTCGAGTCTTCCCTCTTTAATTATATGTCCAAATACTGTAAGAAATAAGGATACTAATACCAAGGTCTCTACCACATGTTATTAGTTTTATTTATTTATATATGTAATATATTTCTAGAAGTTTCCTGGAAGTTAAGCCAACTACATGTGAAATCAAGTACTGCTACTGTACTTTCGAGGTTCATTTCAAGTGCTATTGATTAAGATAACTGATCAAGATATCAATCCACTGAGGCAGGAGAACTCTCGGGATCTCTGTAAAATTTAAGACTTACTCTATCCAGGCTTCTAGTTTACTACTGTTATCTATTTAAGCGTTGTTTTGATAATACTATTCGAGAGCATGGAGTTCAAGAAGTGTTCATCTCATGTGCAAAATCCTCTATTAAACCCTAAGTCGAAGGGGGATACTACTAGTTTAGATAAGATACTCGAAGCTCTTTCAGCTGCTTCAAGAGAATTGAGCAAGCTATTTGGGGAGAGATTTATAGGGATGGTGCTCTTCGGTAGTTGGGCTCGTTCTGAGGCAAAGGAGAATAGTGACGTAGATGTTCTCGTAGTTCTTCGAGACCTCAGAGGAATGGAGGTACGCTCTAAAATATACAAGGTGATCACGAGATATGTCGAGAGGGCTGTGACTCTAGTCGACATTAGACTAGAGGAACTCCTTAAAAAGAATTAGAATTATCATCTCTTATGATAAATATTATTGCAGATGCAATAATCATAAGTGATAGAGATGATGTGATAAAGTCGTTTATCGAGAAAGGACGAAGACTGATTGAAAAAGCACAACTCGTTAGATATAGAACACCTGATGGAAAATATGGTTGGAAGAGAAGAAATGGAAGACCTATAGAACCTATAGAGTTATGAGGATGTCATTATGAAAATAAATCCCCTAGGTGAAGTTTCGTATAGGCTAAAACTTGCTGTGCACTATCTTAAAGATGCTGAAGATGCTTACAGGCGTGGGGACTATCGGGGAACGGTTGTCTCATCACAACCAAGTACTGAAAATGCTGCTAAAGCCGTTATAGCATTCTTCAGAATACCGAGTTGGAGTCATGATCCAGCACCTGAACTAAGAGAGCTATTGAACGAATTTCTAATGCATACAAGAGAGTTAGTCGAGGAATTAGCAGATATAGCTGAAAGCCTAGCTCCAGAGCATGGTAGAGCTACTTATGGTGAACCTCTTAGAGGACTTACCCCCTGGGATATATATAATAAGGAGGACGCAGATAGAGCTCTTAACTCTGCTAGAAGGGCTACTGCCCTTTCTCGTAGAATCCTTAAAGAACTCGGCTATGTACAAGGGACTAAGTGAATTCCGGAGTCGTTGTCGAGGAAAAAAACGTATGCATATGCATACGTTTCAGTATAGTAGTTCTATGCCCCTCTTCAATGTTTACTTTATCTTCTCTAGTATTATCGCTGGGCATACTTTTGTAACACCCTTGATCTTCTGTAGTTCC
>Ga0190315_1000217_pt1 | contig 35653 bp, 17 predicted proteins | sample 48701101_MG_FD_161673 | JGI IMG/M metagenome (GOLD analysis project Ga0190315, IMG submission 161673) | Hydrothermal vent sediment bacterial communities from Southern Trench, Guaymas Basin, Mexico - 4870-11-0-1_MG | ecosystem: Environmental > Aquatic > Marine > Hydrothermal vents > Sediment ...
CAAATTCTTCTCGACTAATATCGCTGGGGTAAATTTTTCTCATAAGTTATTCCTTAATTATTGATTATTTTAGTCTATTTTTTGATTTTAACACATATAAAAGATTTTGAACAGGTTCTAAGAACTATGCTTGGGCCTATGCCCACTGGGGAGAGGCTTTACGTGATAAGCAAAAAGCTGAAAATGCGCCTGATTCCCCAGAGGCTCGAGAGAAGTTTTCTGAGGCCATCTCCCAAGATCCGAACTATGCTTGGGCTTATGCCCACAGAGGGGCAACCTATCACGTATCGCCAAGCAGCCCTGATTCTGATCTTGATGCGGCACTAGGAGATTTTTCCAAAGCCATCGAATTGTACAATCAATATCTCGAACAACCAGGATACTGCACTGGTAATGGATACGCTTGGGCCCGCTCTTGGCGAGGCTGGGTTCACTTCGTCAAGTTGCTGAGAGACTCTGATGAGAAGTGCAATGAAGGTATCGGGGCCTATTATGATCTTCTCGTGGCGATAACAATTGAACCGAATATCGTAGCTCTTGAGTGGCGATGTGAAGTAGAAAATATTATGGCGAAACACAATGTGGTGGTTAAATAGGCCAATTTAGTGTCTGTCGCATCATGGGCTTATTGGAAATCAAAGCCGAACGAGGTTTATGCTTTTTTTACTAAGTGTGAGCAATGAACAACTTTATTAAAGGAGAACTCAACCATGAGTAATCTATTTTCGTTTTTAACTGATTTGGCAGTCAATCCAAAACAACAACGGGAATTTGCAAACACGCCAGACACTGTAATGAAGGTGGCTGGATTATCTGAATTGGAACAGACTCTGCTCAAGAGTGGAAATAACGCTGTTGCTGCAAGCTTTGCTGATGAACTGTTTCAGGCAGCTTTTGTAACAGCGGATACTAATCCGGATCCGTTGCCTGATCCTGATCCACTCAGCGGAAAAGGCAACTACTTTGTTCACCAATATGCCTAAATAACAATTATACCCAATGCGGACTTCAACTTAACTTTCTCCTATCCCCTAGCATCTCCCTTGGGGAGAAAGAAGGTTAGGGATAGGACATCAAAAAGTTCAAATTGTAACCGCGTTCAGTATAGTTGTGATGATAGATAAGAGGGAAGGAGTAATAATATACTCAGCACCCTAAAAAAGGTAGTCCCTACAAACCAGTGGCGGTATTAAAAATCAATGACTTGTGTGAATTTTCACGGGCACTTTTTCAGGTTTTATGTCAATGTTGGGGATTTGAATCGGGCCTCTAAAGGTTGTTAATGAGTGTTGGGCCTTGATTTTTAATCATCCCCAATTCGTCATTCCAAATTCCAAATTCCCACGGTTTGAACACCTCCATTGGTTTGTAGAGACTACTACCACACGTCGTTAATATATCGCATAATGATTATAGCTAACCCATTGATTGTTATTAATATAAATAATCGGATAAATTTACGGTGCGTGGTACTACCCTAAAAAAAGCGTTGACAACAACACCCCTTGCATCATCTAAGAAGGGGAAGTAAGTGTGTTTGTAATAGATTTGATTTATTGCTGTAAATTTTCCCTGATTATAACGAATTTTGGGGAGGGCGAACATTAAAAGAAAGAGCCCCTACGCCAAATATTGTAGGGGCGAACCTTTGTTATCGCCCTTTTATTTAAAATAATGGAAACTTCGTTCCTACGCAAAACGATGTTCAAAGCCATATTATTTGTAGTGGCGAAGCTTTGTTATCGCCCTTTCAAATAAGGGAAACGAAGTCACTACGCAAAGCGACGTTCAAAGCCTCATTATTTATGGTTTATAAAGAAATAAATTACAATTACGATTCTCCTGTGATGCCCTACAAAGCTCCGCTGGCGTGTAGCAAAGTACGGAAGTTCATCACAAGATTATTTACAGCAAGAGAGATTTTTAATGAATGGTGATTTATTATTTTATTTAACTTGAACTTTTTGTAAGAAGCAAACGAACGTGTGGTTCATTCTCTTCGCTCTTTTCTGAAGGATCTCCAACAAATTTTATTTAATCGTCATTCCTAAATCAGTAGATTTATTGATAATTGAGTGACTTGCAAACTAACAATTCAATGAACACACCATAAATCATCGTAAGTTGTTGTTTTTATTGTATAGGGTGAAATTATTTTGTAATGTGATTGATTAATTACTGATGTTACGCACTCAACTTCTCTTCCAGAAAGAACGCAAACGACAATTGGTGCAGGAATCGGGCGGATCACTTCAATCATTCGATAGCACACTCATTTTTTTCATTTTTTTCAAAGTATCTGCATCAATACGTGATATTTCGTGCGCTTGTATAACCTTGATAAGAATCTGGGTGCGTAATATCAGTTAATTATAGTTTTTCCAGTAAAACTCAAAACTGGCATGAACAATGATTGTTCAATTTTTTTGTTCAAACTAATAGTTCATAAGTCTTTTCTGGCCTTGGGCAACTTAGACTGCGTTAGTGCATGGCACTATCTATCGCTGCCTCCTTCAAAATAGTTCAATGGATAAAAACATCCAAGGTTTAGTTAGCAAAAGCAAACCTTGGATACTTCCAAGTCTTTATTTTTCATACTATAGTATTTAACATCAGTAAAACTCAAAACTGGCATGAACAGTGTTTCACGCTAAAGTTTTTGCGCGCAAAAACTTTAGCGTGAAATGTTCATCTTTATAGTTTTGTTCAAAAAACAGTTCACAAGTTCATAATTGGATATGTTTTCTGGCCTGTTTTTGGGCAACTTGGGCAACTAGACTGTGTTGGTGCATGGCACGATTTATCGCTGCCCTCTTCAGAAAAATACTTTGGACAAACATCCGATGTTTTGCCAAACATTGGAACTTTTTAAAGCCAAAATATTTATCTGAATAACTCTCCATTCGCTTAATCCAATAATTTTTTAAATCATTCATAAATATTAATAAAATCAATATGTTATTATGTTATTATCAATGAATTTAAAAAAATGTCATAAAAATATCAATAAGTTATCCAAACTTAAATAACACAGTTAATATATGATTTTTGAAAATACCGCTATAATTTTATTATTTTTTCAATGATTTATATATGCGAATGAAGAAGGATAACTATACTGCACACCATCATAAACTGAGCTTTTTTGTCATTGAACTTAGCTGTACTGAGGAACGAAGCAAAACGATGAATCAGCAAAAAAAATAAATGAATGACAAAAGCGCAATTTATCGCGGTGCAAAGTATATATGACTTAAACTCATGGTAAGTAAAAAATGATCAATGTTTCCGGTTACCAAATAACCGAACAACTGCATGAAAGTGCTAATTCGTCTATTTATCGCGCACGTCGCATCTCCGACAATCAAGCCGTTGTTCTCAAAATACTGAAACAAGACTATCCACCCCCGGAAAAAATCGCGTGGTTCAAACGGGAATACGAAATCACCCACAGCTTGAACGATATCAAAGGTGTGGTGGATATCTATGGTATAGAAAGCGATCAAAATCGCTTTTTCATTGTCCTAGAAGATTTTGGGGCGACTTCTGTTGACCGCTTAAAACTGGCAGGGCAAATGCCATTGACTGACTTTTTGACACTGGCTATTTCCGTGACCGAGATTTTAGGCCAACTGCATCAACGCTATTTGATTCATAAAGATATCAATCCGTCAAACATTCTCCTCAATACCACCACCAAGCAACTCAAACTGATTGACTTTGGCATTTCAACGGTGTTGTCTCGTGAAAATGCGACCTTTAGCAATCCTAACCTGTTAGAAGGCACATTGGCCTATCTGTCCCCAGAACAAACCGGTAGAATGAACCGGGCCATAGATTACCGAACCGATTTTTATTCCCTTGGTGTCACCTTCTATGAATTACTGACGGGTCAATTACCCTTTTCGATGCCAGATGCGCTGGAAGTAGTGCATTGTCATATTGCCAAACAACCGGTACCACCGCATTCATTAAAATCAGAACTGCCTCAAGCGATTTCAGAAATCGTGCTGAAATTGATGGCGAAAAATGCAGAAGACCGTTATCAATCCGCCTATGGTTTAAAAGCAGACTTAGAAGACTGTTTGCGGCAATGGAAAACCCTCGAACAGATTGAACCCTTCCCACTGGGCAGGGCCGATGTATCTGATCGGTTTGAAATCCCCCAAAAGCTCTATGGACGTGAAAAGGAAATTGCGACGCTGATGGCCGGCGTTGAACGCGTCAGCCAAGGCGCCACTGAAATGATGCTGGTTGCAGGTTATTCCGGTATCGGCAAATCCGCCTTGGTGCAGGAGGTCTATAAACCTTTGACCCGCCAACATGGCTACTTTATCGCGGGTAAATTTGATCAATTTCAACGCGATATTCCCTACGCTTCGATGATCCAAGCCTTTCAGTCATTAATGCGCCAATTGCTGACAGAAAGTGAAGCGGCTATCGCGAATTGGCGGAAAAAACTGATTAAAGCTTTAGGGGACAATGGACAACTCATCATTGAAGTCATCCCCGAACTGGAACGCATTATTGGTCAACAATCTGCTATCCCCAGCCTTGGCCCAACTGAAGCGCAAAACCGCTTTAATCTTGTTTTTCAAAATTTCATCAACGTGTTTACCCAAGCAGAACACCCGCTGGTCATGTTTTTGGACGATTTGCAATGGGCCGATGGGGCCTCACTCAAATTGATTCAACTCTTAATAACAGCACCTGATAGTCACTATCTTTTTTTAATTGGGGCTTATCGGGATAATGAAGTGTCGCCTGGGCATCCACTCATGCTGACATTGGATGACATCAAAAAGGCCAATCTCTTGGTCAATACGATTACGTTGTCACCGTTAACCCTACCGCACCTGCTAGAATTGATGACCGATATTTTCCACTGTCAGCCAGAGGCCGTGAAACCACTCGCCGAATTGGTGCAGAGCAAAACCGGTGGTAATCCGTTCTTCGTCAATGAGTTTTTAAAATCTCTGTATGCTGATACCTTAGTCACGTTTGATTATCAACAAGGCCTCTGGCAATGGAACTTAGCGCAAATTCAAGCGCAACAAATCACCGATAATGTTGTGGCGTTGATGGCGGACAAAATCCAAAAATTACCGTCTGAAACGCAAGCCGTATTAAAGTTAGCCGCTTGTATGGGTAATCAATTCGATTTGGAACGGTTGGCAACCGTGTCCGAAACCTCACAACGGGAAACCGCCTTGGCTTTGTGGGCTGCGATAAAAGAAGGTTTTTTGTTGCCATTAACAGATGCTTACAAGTTGATGGAATTAGAGATAGAAGGTATGTCAGAGCAGGTAGTCGCCAACTATAGGTTTGCCCATGATCGTATTCAGCAAGCCGTTTATTCACTGATTCCAGAACAAAACAGACAGCGGGTGCATTTGCGAGTGGGGCAATTGTTACTGCAAAAGACACCCTCAGAGGGGCTTGACCAAAAACTCTTTGAGATTATCAATCAGTTAAACCAAGGTAGGCACTTAATTACTCAAACAAGCGAGCGAGAAAACTTAGCTCGATTAAATTTACAGGCTGGAAAGAAAGCCAAAGCTTCAATGGCCTATCAGCCGGCATTTCATTATTTGCAGGTGGGCTTGGAATTGTTAGTGGAAAACCATTGGCAGCAACAATATGAATTAAGCTTGGAACTCTATCTGGAAGCCGCAGAATCCGCTTATTTGAACACTGACTTTGCGGAAATGGAACGCTTAATAGAGATTGTCAAGCAAAAAGCCAACAATTTGCTTGACCAAATCAAGGCGTATGAACTCCAAATTGAATCGGAGATGTCTCGACTCAATATGCAGTCAGCAATAGATATTGCGCTAGTCGTTTTGAAACAACTGGGTATCTCTTTGCCTTCCAATCCAAGCCAAGAGATGATTTTGGAAAAACAACATCACATTCAAGCCTTCTTGGAAGACTATCCAATTGATAAATTAGCTGAACTGCCAACTATGGCAGATCCCTACCAATTGATGGCCGTTCGGTTATCACTACATATCATTCCGGCTTCCTATATCACCAATCCTAGCTTGTTTGTTTTGTTGCTATTGAGTATGGTCAATCTGTCTCTCAAATATGGAAATTCGTTCAGTTCAGTTTTTTGGTACATGACCTATGGTTATTACCTCTGTAGCTTACAAAATATTCCAGATGGATATCGATTTGGTCAATTATCTTTGAGGTTGTTGGAAAAATTCAATGCGATAGAAATTAGAGCTAAACTGCAGCATCTATTTAACTCGAATGTGAGGCCTTGGAAAGAGCATCTTAAGGAAACCCTTGTTCCGCTGCAAGAGACAAGTAACAACGCAATGGAAACAGGGCTCTTGGACTATGTTGGTTATGCGGGTATTAACTATTGTAACCACAAGTTCTTTATCGGAGACTCTCTTGAAGAAGTTGAACATAAGTATGTTCAATACACGGATTTAATCGTCAAGCTCAAACAAGAATATTCCATTCATTATATCAATCTCTGCCGGCAAATGGTCTTAAACCTCCAGACCCCGGTCGAAGAACCCTGCCGTTTAGTCGGCAAGGCTTTTAATGAATCGGAAACCTTGCCTATTTTGATTGAAACAAATAACGCTACCACGCTGTTTGTTGCTTATCTAGCGAAAACGCTTCTCTCTTACTTACTCAAAGATTATGCTTTGGCGGTTGACAACGCGAGGCTCGGAGAACAATATGTTGCTTCTTCGCTGGGAATGATGGTTGTTCCTCAGCACAATTTTTACTATTCCCTTGCCTTGATCGCCCACTATCCTGATGCTGAGGCCAGTGAACAAACCCAATATTTGAGCGAACTGGAAGCCAGTCAACAGAAAATGAAGCACTGGGCTTCTCATGCGCCGATGAACTATCAGCATAAATCTGATCTGATAGAAGCTGAAAAAGCGCGTGTGTTGGGGAATGTGCTAGAAGCGATGGCTCTCTACGATAAAGCGATTCAAGGTGCGAGAGATAATCAATATCCCCATGAAGAAGCATTGGCGTATGAACGGGCAGCCGAATTTTATTTGGCGTTGGGCCGAGAAGAATTTGCTCAACTATACCTGAAAAAGGCCCATTATGGTTATGTTCAATGGGGTGCAACGGCTAAGGTTCAAGACTTGGAAGCCGAATATCCGCAATGGCTCGCGCTCACCCCAGTTGCTCGTCAAGACACTCAAGGCTTTTCGATCACTAAAACCACTACGCAGGGGCGTTATGGTGAATTACTCGATTTAGCGGCGGTGATGAAAGCCTCGCAAGCGATTTCTGGCGAAATGGTGCTGGATAAGTTGTTGGCCAATTTGATGAATGTGGTGATTGAGAATGCGGGGGCCCAAAAAGGCTTTTTGATTCTGAAGAATGCTGAGGGTGAGTGGGTGATTGAGGCGGAAGGCGTGGTTGATTCGGACGAAGTCACGACGTTGCTATCGGTTCCCATTGATTCGGAAGAACCTCGGTTGTCGGTTGCGATTGTCAACTATGTCGCCCGTACCCAAGAATCGGTGGTGTTAAATGATGCGGTGTCGGAAGGTGATTTTACCGCTGAGGCTTACATTGTCGCACAGCAACCCAAATCCTTGCTCTGCACACCGTTGCTTAATCAAGGCAAACTCAGTGGGATTCTGTACCTTGAAAATAACCTGACCACTGGGGCCTTTACCGCTGATCGTTTGGCAGTATTACAACTGCTGTCTTCCCAAGCCGCCATTTCTATTGATAACGCCAAACTCTACACCGAGATGGCCGAACTCAATAAGGAGTTAAAGGAAATGGATCGGCTCAAGGACGATTTCTTAGCCAATACGTCTCATGAGCTGCGTACCCCGCTCAACGGCATTATTGGCATTACCCAATCGCTGCTGGACGGGGCCGGTGGGCCATTGACGGATGAACAAATTACTAATCTACAAATGGTTGTTTCCAGCGGCAAGCGACTGGATACGCTGGTTAACTATATACTAGACTTCTCCAAACTGAAAAAGCAGGAAATCGAATTGCAACGAAAACCGGTTGATTTTAGGCAACTCACTCAACTGGTGCTGTCACTCTCCAGGCCGTTGCTCAGTGGCAAACCGATTTCACTTCAAAATGAGATTGCTGAAGACTTTCCGCCGGTTTATGGCGACGAAAATCGCTTACAACAAATCATGCACAATTTGATTGGCAACGCGATCAAGTTTACCGCGACAGGTTCGGTCACTATAACGGCCCAGATCACCTCTGACAACAAAATAGAAATCACCGTCGCCGATACCGGTATCGGCATTCCGAAGGACAAATTTGACGATATTTTCAAATCCTTTGAACAAGTGGACGCTTCCACGGCCCGCGAATACGGTGGCACTGGCTTAGGCCTGTCCATCACCAAACAACTGGTTGAACTGCACGGCGGCACCATAAGCGTGGCCTCCGAATTGGGCCAAGGTGCCCAATTCACGTTTACCCTCCAAAAGAGTCGCGAATCGGCCGCACCGCTCACCGAACTTATGGAAGCGGTGACCAAAGTACGATCAGATGAAATCAGGAGCCATGCGGTCTCACAACCGTTGAAGGCGGAAGGGCGCTACACGATTTTGGCGGTCGATGATGAGCCGGTCAATCTACAAGTGGTGACTAACCTGTTGTCCATAGAAAACTATGCCGTCAAAACGCTCTTGAGCGGCGCGGAAACCTTGGAGATGCTTGAACAAGGTGAGAAACCCGATTTGATTCTGCTTGATATCATGATGCCGAAAATGACGGGCTATGAAGTGTGCCAAAAACTGCGCGAACAGTATTCGGCGACTGAACTGCCCATTATGCTATTAACGGCCAAAAACCAAGTCTCCGATTTAGTGGAAGGTTTGAATGTCGGGGCCAATGATTATATTACTAAGCCCGTTTCTAAAAACGAACTACTGGCCCGCATCGAAACCCATCTCAACCTGAGTCGCCTGAAGACCGAAAATATTCGCCTGAACGCGGAACTTGATGTGGCCCGCCGACTACAACAGATGCTGTTGCCCAAAGAACATGAACTGACTCAAGTGGCCGGCCTAGAAATAGCCGGCTTTATGGAACCGGCCGAGAAAGTGGGGGGTGATTACTACGATGTGTTAGTTTCCAAGGGCCGCATTAAACTGGCGATTGGCGATGCGACGGGGCATGGTTTAGAGAGCGGTATTTTAGCCATTATGGTACAAACAGCCGTGCGAACCTTGCTGGAAAATGGTGAAACCGATCCGGTGAAATGCCTAACGACTATCAACCGTACCCTTTACGACAACGTTGAACGGATGCGGGTTTCTAAGAGTATGACATTGTCTTTGTTGGAATACGTTGACGGTGGTAAGCTGAAACTGAGTGGGCAACATGAAGATATTATCTGGATACGAAACGGCGAACTGGAATTAATAGATACTTTTGACTTAGGTTTTCCGGTTGGGCTAGAGCAAGACATTACTGATTTTGTGTCCGAAAAGGAAATCAGTTTGAATCCGGGCGATGTGGTGGTGTTCTATACCGATGGGATTACCGAAGCTGAGAATATGGAAAAGGAGCTGTATGGGATGGAACGCTTGTGTGAAGTCGTTCAGCAAAACTGGCAACGCACTGTCAATGAGATTAAACAAGCGGTGATTGACGATGTGGGCCACTATATTGGCAAGCAACAGGTATTTGATGATATTACCTTGTTGGTGTTGAAGCAGCAGTAATTCTAAAGGCGTTTAGGCGTTCAGGAGTTTATTTAAGGGGGGGTATGAGGCTGTAGAGACGCACTGCTGTGCGTCGAAACGCTGTGCGTCGAAACGCTGTGCATCTCCAGGGCTGTCGATACGCAGGGCTGAGACGCACGCAGGGCTGAGACGCACGCAGTGCGTCTCTACAGTTGGGCAACAAAAACACCTTACCTATACGACATCACTTGAAAATAACGGGGCGGGATTTCTTCAACCAAGTAAACCCCATTGTCAGAAAGATAAAATGGATAACCCGTTTCGTGCATGGTTTTGGCTTCAATCGCGAGAATCACTAATTGGCCATGTCTTTTGCCTACCTTTGAGGCCGTTTGAATATCTTTGGACAGGTGAACATGGTGTCGTTTGCCTTTTGTTATGCCTTGTTGTTGAATAGACTTTAAAAAGTGTTGAGCAGTACCATGATAAAGTGTGTCGGGTGGCGTGATGGCCTGAAAAGCTAATTCTATTTTAACGGAGTGGCCTTGATTGGCCTTAATCAAGCTTAAATCGTCATTAAACGAAAAACGTTGTTTGTCATTATTTTCAACAACTTGCTTTAATTCTTCCAAGCTCAAAGGTAGCGATGCGTTTTTTAAAATATCAGCGACACTGGCCCAGCCATTTTTGTCCAAGCTTAAACAGATTGATTCGGGTTGATGTCGCAGCACGTAACTTAAAAATTTGCTGATTTTGATTTCTTGATTTTTTGTCATTTTAAAGGCATTCAGGCCTGACAGGCGTTCATGGGTTTAGGAGATTGTTTAGATTACAGAGGCACTTCGTAAAGCTATGATACGCAAACTATATCAAGCCTAATATATAAGCTAACACTAATATATTAACTATTTGAATATGAACTTTTTTTCAATTTAAGTCGTGCTGATATATCAGCCAAAACGACTTTTAGAGAAGACTTGTTTATAATATTTGATGCTTAAGTTATATCAATGATCAATTATCCGTTTTAATATCAGTCAAAACCAAAATGGGTATGAATAGACTGTATTGAAGCGTGTGTTTTCAAACCTCGGATTTTAAAAAATCGCCCTTTTTACAAACTGATAGATGTTAAGGGGATGAAGCAAATTCGTTGTTCTTTGATAATTGAGCATTGATCTTTGATAATTGATAACCCTTTTTCCTTTTTCAAATGCCTGACATATTACCTCCCGATTGCGTGGGATTGGTAACGCCCAAAACCCACCAATTTACTACGCCATTGGCTTTAGATTGTGGGCGTTCCTTGCCTAGTTATGAATTGATTTATGAGACTTATGGCCAATTAAATAAGAACCATTCTAATGCGGTTCTGATTTGTCATGCTTTAAGCAGCGATCATCATGCGGCCGGTTATTATAGTATGCAAGATAAAAAACCTGGCTGGTGGGAGAGTTGTATTGGCCCAGGTAAACCGATTGATACTAATCGTTTTTTTGTCGTGTCGTTAAATAATTTAGGAGGCTGTCAAGGTTCAACAGGCCCTAAAAGTATAAATCCTGAGACAGGTAAACCTTATGGCCCTGATTTTCCTATTGTCACTGTGCGTGATTGGGTCAAAAGTCAAGCGCGTCTAGGCGATGTGCTAGGCATCACGCAATGGGCGGCGGTGATAGGCGGCAGTTTGGGCGGTATGCAAGCCTTACAATGGGCGATAGATTATCCAAAACATTTGCGCCATAGTGTCGTGATTGCTGCGGCATCCAAATTAACGGCACAAAATATCGCTTTTAACGAAGTGGCCCGTCAAGCCATTCTCAGTGATCCTGATTTTCATGCTGGCCATTATTATCAACATGATGTTGTCCCTCGTCGTGGTTTGATGTTGGCGCGAATGCTAGGGCATATCACCTATTTATCGGAAGATGCTATGCGTAAAAAGTTTGGGCGGGAATTACGCGAGGGTCAAATCAATTTTGGCTTTGATGTCGAATTTCAAGTTGAAAGTTATTTACGCCATCAAGGCAGTTCATTTGTTGATCGCTTTGATGCTAATACTTATTTACTGATGACAAAGGCTTTGGATTATTTTGATCCGGCCAGCCAACATCATGATGATCTATCTGCCGCGTTAGCATCAGTACTGGCTAAATTTTTAGTGATTTCATTTACCAGCGATTGGCGATTTTCGCCAGCCCGTTCACGCAAAATTGTTAAGGCCTTGTTAGATAACAAAAAAGAGGTGAGTTATGCTGAGATCAAATCGCATGATGGCCACGATGCGTTTTTGATGCCGATTCCTCATTATCTACAGATTTTCCAAGCCTATATGCAGCAAATAGAGATAGCAGGTGAAGAGTCATGAAATTGCGTACTGATTTAGCATTAATTAGTGAATGGATTGCTGAAGGCTCGCATGTTTTAGACTTAGGCTGTGGTGACGGCACCTTGCTGGCACATTTACACAATGCGCGCGAAGTCACCGGATATGGCTTAGAAATTGACGATGATAATATTGCTCTGTGTATTCAAGCCGGTGTTAATGTTATTCACACGGATTTAAATCAAGGCTTATCGGATTTTAACGATGAGAGTTTTGATTACGTGGTGATGACGCAAGCCTTACAAATCATTCACCGCCCTGATTTATTATTGATGGAAATGTTGCGCGTTGGACGGCAAGGTATTGTGACTTTTCCTAATTTTGGATACTGGCGAGCGCGTTTTTCATTATTTTGGGGGGGCGTGATGCCCACTTCCCGCGCTTTGCCCAGTGAATGGTATAACACTGAAAATATTCATTTATGTAGCTTACGAGATTTTGAAAAACTGTGTGAAACGTTAGATATTGAAGTGTTGCAACGCACGGTAGTAGACACAAAACACCATAGCACTGGGTTAATGCGTTTAATGCCCAATGTTTTTGGAGAAATTGCGCTTTATCGGTTTCGCAGTAAGCCGGTGAAAAGGATTTATCCTAAAAAATAGTGTGAAGGGGGGGGATTGTTTCACAGGTGGTTCGTTTTTAAACTCATCACACGGTTTGAAATGATCAGCACTACCCTTGACATTATTCTTTTTTGGGTCATCAAGTTTGGTTTGGAGTCCAAGTGTCTGGGGTGTTAGTTAAATTTGCCAAACGCCCCAGTATTTTTCACCTTCCGCTTTGGAATACAATATTTATAGCCTTTTTCGTTTGGGTTAAATTCGCAAAATAAATTTGGGACGAAAATTGCCGTCGCAAAATAAATTTGAAATGCAAATCAAATCGGGCATTCAAGATTTATCTTGATGACCCTTTTTTTAGAAATGCACCCATTTGGACTCTAAACTTCAGTTTGGAATTTAAAAATAGAAATTATGAAATTGAAATTATTAAGCGGTGCTGTGCTATCGACTAGCTTGATTGTTGGGGCAAATGTGACGCAGGCTACGTCTTTGACAGATGGATTGGTGGCCTATTATCCGTTTGAGGGCAACGCGCAGGATGCCGGTGGCATGGGACATCATGGCACAGGCAATGTCACTTTTGTCGCGGGCAAAGTGGGGCAAGCTGCCAATTTTAAGGGTAAAAACACGGTCATTACAGCTACCTTACCTCAGGTGAAAAAGACTTACTCGGTTTCCTTGTTTGCACAATTGAACAGCAACAACCGTGTGGAAAGTCAATTGTTTTACTTAACCCGGCCCAACCGCAAGGATCGTTTAGGCTATTTATCGACTTGGCCGGTAGGCAAAAAGACTTGGCATTTTGGTTCGAGTCGATATGGCAAACAGTGGGAAGATAGAGCTACGAAGGTAGCCGATCCGCAGGGTTTGTTGGTTAACCAATGGTATCACCTTGTTTTTATCTTGAACGACAAGGAAATCAGCTTGTTTGTCAATGGCAAACACCTCAAAACGATCCATTCTGCCCATCATGCTGATATTGAAGCGCACAATAATCTATTGTTCTTGATAGGGGGAACGACTGAGAAATACCAAGGGATGGATGGACAGATCGATGAAGTGCGCGTTTACAATCGCGTTCTGTCTGCGGCTGAAATTGAGACGCTTTCTCAAGGCCAAATCACCACAAAACCTGAGACTCAGTTCTCTTGTGATGACAAACGTTATTGTAAAGAAATGACTTCATGTGACGAAGCTTATTATCACCTACAGCATTGTGGTAGACAGTCTTTAGATCGTGATAAAGATGGTATCCCTTGTGAATCTCTTTGTGCTGAGCAGAAAAAGCCGGTAGACGATAAAAAACCCTTAGAGGTGCCAGAAACAAAGGGTTTTGATTTGAGCGGTATTTGGCTAGGCGAAGGCTATAAATGTGGTGGTAAAGTTTCCCAACAACGGATCAAAATCGAACAGAAGGGTTATGCCATTGTTGGAACAAAAATCACGGGTGATGCGTGTGTACCGGCCGACTCTCGTACCTTTTCCGGTACCCTTGACACCATCAATGTGACTTGGACGACGGGATATGCCAATAGGCCAGCGTGCTGTAAAATGAAAGACAAATTAACCCTTTTGGACAATAAGAGCATCGTTAAAAAAGGTTCCAAAATAAAATTCACCAGAACCGGTTCTAAGGCAACTGAAGAAGGGGATTTAAGCGGCACTTGGCTGGGAGAGGGTTACCAATGTGGGTGGCAGGTTTTCCAAGAACAGGTACAAATCGAACAGCAGGGCAATGCGATTGTCGCGACTAAAATAACCGGCGATGCTTGTGTACCGGCCGGTAATCGTAGCTTTTCAGGTGCCCTAGACACAGCGAACATCACTTGGACAACAGGCTTTCCAAATAGGCCAGCGTGTTGTCAGAAGAAAGGTACATTGAGCATCGTTGATGAGAATACATTGAAGGGAGGTGGAATAACCTTCAAGCGGATTGTGCCTTAGTAGGCGATTTGTAGGCGATCATTAATTCCATTTTTTAATAGGTATTAAACGGTAGAACACAGGCGGGCGAACACACAAGGGCGAACAGGGCGGGCAGCCCCTACAACAGAAAACGTAGGGGCATACCTGCGTGTCTGCCCTTTGTAAAATCCCCTATTACAAACGGGCGCATTCCCAAAAAAAAGGGTCATTCTCAATCGCGCCAAAGCAAAATAAATTTTGCACTCCAATGGGCCGTCGCTAAATAACATGCACTCCAATGGGCCGTCGCAAAATAAATTGGGTTTGAAAAGTGAGCCTTCAAAATTTATCTTGATGATCCTTTTTTTAGAAATGCGCCCATTACAAACTCAAACTACAAACTACGCCCCACCGCTTGTGCAATCCCCTGCAATTCTCCCATTAAATTCTTTAGCTCATCAGGTGTTAGGGCTTGATCCGCATCACACCAAGCATCACAGGGCATCGGGTGCATTTCAACCAATAAACCATCCGCACCAGCTGCAATCGCTGCTTTTGACAAGGCTGACACTAACCACGCTTTGCCAGCAGCATGACTGGGATCAACAATCACGGGTAAATGGGTTTCTTTTTTCAGCACCGGAATCGCTGTGACATCCAACATGTTGCGGTAAGCTTTTTCAAAACTCCGCACACCGCGTTCACACAAAATAATATTATGATTACCCCCAGCGGCGATGTATTCTGCCGACATCAGCCATTCTGAAATCGTGGCACATAAACCGCGTTTGAGAATCACCGGCGTATGCGTTTTCCCCACTTCTTTCAGTAAATCAAAGTTTTGCATATTACGAGTGCCGATTTGAATCACCTCAACACCGTATTTCAAAAAATCATCAAGGTAACGCACATCCATTAATTCGGTGATAATCGGTAACTGGTATTTATCAGCGGCTTGACGAAATATCTGTAATCCTTCCACACCCTTGCCTTGAAAACTATAAGGGCTTGTACGGGGTTTAAAGGCCCCAGCACGCATCAAACGGCAACCCGCATTAGCCACACCATCAGCTGCGGCATCCATTTGTTCCTGCGTTTCCACAGAGCAAGGCCCACCAATCACTTGTATCGTTTGCCCGCCTAATGGAATACCTTTAATATTGATCACAGTATCGGCCTCATGCCCTTCTCGTGCGACAATTTTATAAGGTTTAAGAATCCGTATCACGTCTTCAACTCCAGGCAAGGCTTGCAAGGCTTCTTTATGGATTTTACGCTCATCGCCAATAGCACCGATAATCGTTCTTTCAACGCCGCGTGACACATTCGCTTCTAAACCAAGTGATTGAAGTTTCTCTTCGACACTATGCACTTCTTGATCGGTGACATGGGAATGCATGATGATAATCATTATTTAATCAATCCTTTTAAGATAAACAAATTAAAGCGTTTAGTATATCAAAGTTCAGAAAATGATTATGAGGTGTTCAGGAATATTGATATGTACAAGCTTTGTACAGAACATTCATAACGATTTGATTTAAAATCTTATACAACTTACTATTTTTTGCTTAATAATCAAAAAAACGTCATTGTGAAATCACTTAAAATCAAGCATTAAGGCGATCATTGCCCTAACAACATTCTCGAAGGCAGATTATTATGAGAAGGTTGTTTTAATTAAAACCTTAAATATATGGCATAAAAAATGCGTTTTAATTTAAGTGAAAGTTTTTATTTTTCAATAATATAAAAATAAAGTTTTAGCCATTTAAGCGAATAGAAAAAATGCTTTGGGATAAAATTTACAGTCTTGATATTTTTAAACTTTGTTGGAAAACATAAATATTATATCGATTTTCAGAAAAATAATTTCAAAAAGGGTGGGATTTTTAATCTCACGCTTTGCGCCGAAGCGCCTTTGCGTGATATTGGTTTTAGATCGAACCCTTCTTTGAAAATAATTATCTGAATATCTATATAACGAGTGTAAAACAGGTTGTGATAAAATTTAGTTTTAACCCGGATAATTAAGTACAACTCATTACGCGGATAAACGAATTAAGCTACATTGCTATCCATTACCTCAAGAGCATACAACAATGAAATTGAAAAGAAGTCAAAATAAACGGTTCAATACCGAAACAACAACGGCTAATAATAAATCCTTGGTAAAACAATCGCCTTGGAAAGTACTTATTGTCGATGATGAACCTGATATTCACACCATGACTCAATTGGCACTTAAACACTTTGAATTTGCAGGCAAAAAAATACACTTCTTTCAAGCCAACTCTGGAATTGAGGCACGAGACATTTTAGCCTCTGAACCCAATATAGCTGTCGCTTTAATTGATGTGGTTATGGAAACCCAGGATGCTGGATTGCGTCTCGTTGAATTTATCCGCAATGAACTCAAATATCCTTTAATTAGACTTATTATTCGTACCGGTCAACCCGGTATGGCCCCAGAAAAAGAGGTTAGTTATTGAACGTTACGATATTGACGATTACAAAGATAAGACTGAACTCACAGCGAGTAAATTGTATACCACCATGCGTCTTGCCTTAAAATCCTATCGCGATCTCAGCATCCTTGAAACCAATCGAAAAGGCTTGACTTTGATTCTTGATGCTGCACCAAAAATGTATTATCCTCAATCCATCAATCAATTTCTCAATGGTGTATTGACCCAAATTATTGGCCTGTGCAATCTAGGCGAAACCAGTCTGATTTCCACGATAAATAATAGCTTATTCTTCACGGCAAACGGCGATCAGGTGTTGGTTCAAGCTGGCACGGGTAGATTTACGGTTCCAAACAAAAATCCAGAAGTTGAGAAAATCGTTAAAGTTTGTTCTGATTGCATTTTACAGACACAATTCGTTGAATCATTACCGCCAGGCGCAATTCTGTTTCCACTGAAGGTACATAACAAACCGATAGGTTTTATCTACCTAGAAGATGCCCACTATCTCAATGAGGCCAATCAAAAACTGATTTATATCATGATTCATCAGTGCGCTTCTGCCTTAGAAAATTTACAACTTTACCTTGATCTCAAACAAGCTCATCAAGAAACGGAACGTATGTTAACGCTTGCAGAGCAAGCTCGCGACATGGCAGAATCGGCAAGCCAAGCTAAAAGTCAGTTTTTAGCCAATATGAGTCATGAACTGCGTACTCCCTTAAATGCGATCATCGGTTACAGTGAAATGTTACAAGAAGAGGCAGAAGATATAGGGCAAGACGATTTTATTCCAGATTTGCACAAAATGGGTCACTCCGGCAAACATTTATTGGGATTGATCAACGATGTGCTTGATTTGTCTAAAATTGAAGCCGGTAAAATGGACTTGTTTTTTGAAACGGTTGATCTGAACACGCTTATCACTGAAGTTGTGGAGACGATTCAACCTTTAGTTGAACAAAAATATAACAACTTAAAACTCATTTTTGATGATAATTTGGGTAACTTGCATACGGATCTGACTAAATTGCGGCAAATGCTATTAAACCTCATCAGTAATGCCGCTAAATTTACTGAAAAGGGCACGATTCAGCTTGAAGTTAAACGTGATGGTGAATGGGTGACTTTTTGTGTCATGGACAAGGGTATTGGCATGACAATCGAACAGCAGAAAAAATTATTTCACCCCTTTACGCAAGGTGATCCTTCCATGACTCGTCGTTACGGGGGAACCGGCTTAGGGCTCGCTATTACCCAAAAATTCGCACAAATGCTAGGAGGGAGTCTCTGGTTTGAAAGCGAATTTGGCTATGGTAGTACATTTGTACTTTCTTTACCTAGAGAAAGTGAACAATTTGTTTCAGAAAAAAGCAAATTAACCCAATCGGCCTTTGAAGAACCAGAAATACCAGACTTGTTAACAGGAGATGGGATTATTCTCATCATTGATGACGATACGAATGAATGTATGTGAACTACTGAGAACTGAGCTGACTCAACTCAGTTATTTGGTAGCCGTAGCAACCGATGAAAAAAAGGGGATGGAGTTGGCTTATAAACTTCGTCCCGATACGATTATTCTTGATGTACATAAACCTGATCAGAATGCTTGGCAGGTGCTTTCCAAACTCAAAAATGACACTTGTTTAGCACATATCCCCGTGATTATGGTTTCCTTGAATAGTGATGAACAGAAAGGAAGCGCCTTGGGGGCAACCGATTGCTTAGATAAAACCATTATACATAGTCAGTTACCCCTGATTTTAAAGAAACATCATATTGGTGAGCATCAGGGCAATATCGTCATGGTGGTTGAAGATGATGACGAATACCGTGATATGCTTGTCATGATCTTAGAAAATAAAGGTTTGCAAGTTTTTCCAACCGAAAATGGAGAAGTGGCTTTAACACATCTTGAACATAAAAAACCGGCCTTGATCCTACTGGATTTGAATATGCCCATCATGGATGGGTTTGAATTTATTGAGCATTTGCGTAACAACGAAAAATGGCATGCTATCCCAGTTGTGGTATTGACTTCAAGAAATCTCAGTCCCGAGGAACAAGCGAGTTTAAATCGGCATGTCGAGAGCATTTTTCAAAAGGCAGATTACCAACGAGATGAATTAATATCGCAGATTCATCAACGGATTAGTGATGCCAAAATCCAAAATACCCCAATCGGCTCGAAGCAATAGGGCAACCCTTCTTACCACCTATCCGTTTTCAAATTCGAGGGCCTAAAACACACACAGTTACATAAGACTTTCTTTATATAATATATATAAATCTTATACTTATACTATTATACTTATACTCTGTGATACTTTGTGATACTCTGTGTTCTCTATTACAATGTTCAAGTTTTTGTGCGCAAAAACTTGAACATCGAATGTTGAAAAATAGCCTTTTTTAGAAACTGATAAGTACTGAAGCACAAATAAACCGGTATTTTAGGACAAAGGGCTGTAGCTAAGGATTGCCCAGACATAAGGCTCGTAGGGGCAATCCCACGCGCGAGCCCCTGGTTGCTTCTATTAAAATACCTCAAAATTTAGGGTTCAGTACTTAGGTGCTAAGGGTTGCCCCTTTTTTCACTTGTTCAAAAAATTTACCACAACAGCTTAACCACTTCCTTATATTCCTTCACAAACTGCACATTCACGCCTTCCCGTACATTGTCAGGCAAGTCATCAAAATCGCGTTTATTCGCTTCTGGCATAATGAGATCATAGATTTTAATCCGCCTAGCGGCAATCACTTTTTCACGAATACCGCCTACCGGTAACACTTGTCCGGTTAAGGTTAATTCACCCGTCATGGCAACTTCTTTTTCTATTTTTTTCCCTTTTGCTAAAGATAATAAGGAACTTGCCATGGTAATCCCGGCACTTGGGCCATCTTTAGGCGTGGCACCAGCGGGAACGTGTAGGTGGATAAAGGCTTTTTCAAAAACGCTTTTCTCGATATCAAACGTTTCACATTGCGATACCACGTAAGTGTAAGCAATCTCAGCCGATTCTTTCATCACATCACCTAATTGTCCGGTCAGCTTAAAGCCGCGGGTGTAGTGGTGACCACAACTTGATTCAATGCTTAAGGTGGCACCACCCATCGGTGTCCAAGCTAAACCCGTAACCACACCCACACCTTTTATCGCCTTTTCATTTTCAAACACAGGTTTGCCCAAATAGTCTGATAACTGCTCTAGGGTGACTTCGATAGGCGTTGTTGCACCTTCTAGCAATTTGAGGGCGACTTTGCGGGCAATCGTGCCGATGCGTTTTTCCAAGTTACGCACCCCAGCTTCCCGAGCGTAGTCTTCAATGATGCGAGATAAGATTTCATCGGTGAGGGTTAATTGTTCAGCTGTCAAACCTGATCTGTCTAATTGGCGATTGAACAAGTGTTTTTTGGCAATGAGCAGTTTTTCACTGGCAATATAGCCCGATAATTTGATCATTTCCATGCGATCCAGCAACGGTGCAGGTATCGTATCGGCTTGATTCGCAGTACAAATGAACAGCACTTTGGAGAGATCAAAACGGACATCAAGGTAATGGTCAAGAAAATCGACATTTTGTTCTGGATCAAGGACTTCCAACAGGGCAGAAGCGGGATCGCCACGATATGATGTACCGATTTTATCAATTTCATCCAACATGATAACCGGGTTAGCGTATTCAACTTCTTTCATCGCTTGGAGGAATTTACCCGGCATAGCGCCGATATAAGTACGTCTATGACCTTTAATTTCTGCCTCATCATGGATGCCACCAACGGAAAAGCGGAAGAATGCACGGCCGACTGCCGTTGCAATAGAACGACCGATAGAGGTTTTACCCACACCAGGCGGCCCAATTAATAATAAAATGGTACCGCTAATACTGCCCTTTAGCTTGCCAACGGCTAAAAATTCCATAATACGATCTTTAACATCTTCTAAACCTTCATGATCGCTATCCAACACTTCCCGTGCATGTTTAATGTCCAGCTTGTCTTCAGAAAATTTGCCCCACGGCATTAAAGTCAGCCAATCCAAATAGTTACGAGTGATGCCGTACTCTGGCGAGCCGACTTCCAAAACGGACATTTTATCCATTTCATCATCAATGCGTTTTTGTGCCGCTTCTGGAATCGTGAGTGTTTTCATACGTTCCCGGAATTTTTCAATTTCGGCCGTGCGATCATCTTTTTCTATACCGAGTTCCTTTTGGATCGTTTTAAGTTGCTCGCGCAAGAAAAAATCCCGCTGGTGTTTTTCCATTTTGTCTTCGACTTGCCTGCGAATTTCAACTTGCGCTTTAGCCTGTTGTAGTTCTTTGTTGAGCAGCAACAAGACTTTTTCGAGTCGGCTCAGAATAGGCGTTGTATCCAAAATGTCCTGTAATTCTGTCTTGTTAGCCGTCGTCAAGCTGGCAGAAAAATCAGCTAAAGGAGAAGGATCTTCAGGACTAGAACGCTGAAGAAATATCTTGAGTTCTTCGTTATACAACGGATTAAGCGGCAATAACTCTTTAATGGTATTAATAACCGCTAAAACGTAGGGCTTGACTTCATCTGAAGATTCAGAGCGAAGTTCAGGATAATAGCTCGGTCTGACAACAAAAGGGATTTGTCCAGATAGCCATTCTTCAATGCGAAACCGTTGCAGGCCTTCTACCACGATTTGTAATTTATCTTCAGCCTGCGTAATGCGGTGCAACCGGCAAGCAGTACCCATGAGGAAAAAATCATCAGGAGTCGCTTCGTTAACGTCGTCTGTTTTGATCAGTATTAACCCCAATAATTTATTGGAAGATTCTGCAATCCGTTTAATCGTTTCTTCCCAAGGCCCTCTTTCCATGAGTAAAGGGATGATCTGATGAGGGAAAAAGGGACGATTAGCGATAGGCAAAATGGGCAATATATTTGGGAGAACATCTTGGTAGGATACCATTTCTGTTTTACCTGATGTTGAATCAGAGGCAAGATCAAGGACAACAGTATCTTCGGCCAAAATTTCTTCGGCAAACGTTTTTTCAAGCAAGATTTCTTCGGGCAAGCTTTGTTCTGCCAAGATTTCATCAATTGATGCTTTTTCGGCCGGTTCGGCCGGGCTGCCCGGTTCGGCCGGTTCAGCAGATATGGTCGAGGTTTGTTCGACTGCGCTTTGTTCGGCCGAGGTTTGTTCGACTGCGCTTTGTTCTGCCGAGCTTTGTTCGGCCGATGTCTCTTCTGGCGGGATTTGTTGTTCTGTTTCAGTATTCATGTTAATCTATTCAAGTTAATAAAGCGTTGTTTCAAGCATTTGTGTGAGTTTGATTGTTTTTGAGCGATAATGCTTCAATAATTCTTATTTTCTTATGTTCTTATGTTAACGATTTCAATAGCTCAGTCATTTAAAAATCATCAGCTTATGAAGGGAGTAGCACTTCCGATTTCTAATCGCGTGTTTGATTGAGTTATTGAAAATGCTTTTAAAACAATGCCATCCCTCAAATCAATTACAATCCCAAATAAACGATATCTTATACAATATAAAATTCCACATTTAGCTTCGCTGGCCGAAGGCCAGCGAAGCTAAATACCGTTTTTGCGCGCAAAAAGGAGTTTAGGTCATTTTCAATCTTATCTGCTAAAGTATCGCTCTGAATTTTTATTTAAGTCGCTAAAGAGACTATTATAAACGAGCGATGATTTTGTTGCCGTTTTTAAACCTCAAATTAATCTAATCTGAAAAATAACAACCTATACGATTAACCATAAGTCCTTATAAAATAATAAGGCTCACGGATCGTAGGAAGCACACCAAGGATAAGGCTTTGCAAAACCAGCTTGGCGTGATATTTTTTTAACCCGTATAGGTGGAATATCATTTACTGATAACTGATAACTGATAACTGATTTCCACGCAAAACTTTTGCGTGAAACTGATAACTGATAACTGAGGAATAAGCTTATGAAATTGTCAGGTAAAACGGTACTCAGCAGTACTTTACTGCTGACTTTACCGATTGCCCATGCAGCAGAGGGGCCCTTTGAATTAAGCGCAAATGTGGCCTTAACGAGCGATTATGTTTGGCGTGGTTATACGCAAACGGATGAAGGCTGGGCGACACAAGGGGGGTTTGATATTAAGCATGAGACCGGTATTTATGTAGGGACTTGGGGCTCCAATGTCAAGTTTTTAGAGGACAATACAGTCAAACCGGAAGATCGTGCCGATCTTGAACTGGACCTGTACTTGGGTTATGCCGGGGATCTGGACTATGGACTGAGCTATGATGTTAAAGCGATTCGTTACATGTATCCTGGGGCCGGTAGTGATTTGAATTATGATTTTACGGAATTTGACATCAGCGTGGGTTATGCTCTGCCACAGGGAACAGAGTTGGGTTTCTCGTATGATTACTCACCTGAGTTTTTTGGTAAAACGGATACTGCCCATCACTATGTGTTCAATGTAGGGCACACATTACCCAATGGCCTCGGCTTAGGCGCTTATATCGGTAGGCAATACTTAAAAGACAGTAAGGATTACACTTACTATGGCGCGTCGGTCTCTTTTTCTATCGCCGATTTTGATGCCTCTGTTAGTTATAGCGATACTAACCTAGACAATGTTAAAGACGTTGCTGATAGTCGCGTGTTTTTCACTTTGAGCAAAAGTTTTTAGCTGCCAAGTCATTGATTGTCATTTCAGTTCAGGAAAAGCTTTGATAAATTTATAGTTTTATCCAAATCACTCTTGTATTAAGACAACGATAAAAAGCTTTAAAACCCTGATAGTTTGTATTTCTCTATCTCCATTAGAATTGGCCCTATAAGGAGGGCATAGCACTTTCTGTGGACGAAAGAACGAAATAACCCTGAAAGGTAATGAGTTTCGTTTAAGACAATAAAACGATTTTAAGCATCTTACGAATTGTAGGGATTCGATGTGCATTCTGCCTATTGATGACTGAGCAGTATGACCTTAAATCGCTTTAAAACCAAACTACTTTTTTCTTTTTTCCAAAATGCTTCATTCTTAAAAATAGAATAACCTCTTGAGGTTTAAGGATCGATGCTCCTTAAACCTCTGAATATAAAATAGTTTTTGTCCTCATCGCGTGTTTTAAAAGTTTTAAACTCAATAAATAATAAATAACCCGCTTATGTTACCGATCCCCTATCAGTGGCGTTAACGCATTGTCGTCAACACAGGATAAACGAATAAATCATTTCTTCTCAAGAATTAAAAACCCTCTGTATTTTGTTGAAAATAAGGGTTTCAAATCAAAACACTTATTTTCATTGATCAAAAAGCCTAATTTCTTTATCTAAAGTCAATTGACAGGCATAAGAGACGTTGTGCCCTTTTTTTAAAAACTGATAGCTGCTAAGCCTAAACGATTTTACCTCATTATTAATAACAAGTTGATTTATTAATAATTTGAATCCAAATGGTTTGGAAAAATATTTTCGCTTGAGTCGTAAGCAGCACTCATTTGTGAAAGCAGCGAACATCTGTGATAAATATTGCGTCTAAAAAAAAATGAGTTCATCTGATGTCTTTCGTCAGATTTTTAAAACACGAAATAACACAAAAGAATCCACTAAAATCGAAAATCCTGTCTAAAATTCGGTCATTCAAAATCTAAAATAATCCAATTGAGTAATGCGACTGGATTGAATTGAATTATGTCAAATCAATGAATCATAAAACAATCCTCATTGAAAGTGATTTAATCCGTTTTTGTTCATTTTTCATTATTAATTCAGATTACTGAGGGGGCCGACAATCGCCCTGTATTTCTAACACGCTTTCAACCGCTTCAAGACGTTGTTGTGTTTTGTATTCTAACTCTTTGAATCTATTTAATTCACAACACCCCACCCAATTTCAATCCACAATAGCTATAACCATTTTCTACAAGGATTGAATTGTCACTTTATTGTACTTAATATTGTGGGGACCGATTTATTCGCATTTCATGTTACAGAGCAATGTCCGATTCATGATTTGTTGTCATAATTTGTTACCAAGTCTATCTATATAGAGAAACAATTAAAAATGGTTAATCAACATGAACAGTTACTAATGGTTGACGATGATCGAAAATGGTGCACAATTGTCAAAAGTTACTTTAAAGACCAAGGCTTTAAAATTGATGCCGTATACGATGGTGTTGCCATGAATCAGTATTTATCAAAGCGCACTGTTGATTTAATTATTCTGGATGTCATGTTGCCTGGCGAAAACGGATTATTACTAGCACAACGATTACGTGCTGCAAATTATCAACATGCTATCATAATGCTATCTGCCGCGACAGAAGAAGTAGATCGTATTGTCGGTTTAGAAATGGGAGCCGATAATTATTTGCCGAAACCGGTGGGTTTACGAGAATTATTAGCATACGTGCGTGCCTCGTTACGGCGGAATTCTGAGCCTGCACAACAAACACCGGCTGGGAAAAATCAGTTAAAAAGTTATACCTTTGACTCATTTACACTTGACACCGCGTGCCATCGCTTGACTAAAAATAAGCTTGAGATCAAAATTACCGAAACGGAATATAGCTTATTACTGATTTTTGTGACTCATCCTCATGAAATTTTGAGTCGAGACAAATTGATGAATTTGATGAAAGGCTATGAATACATCCCGTATGATCGCAGTATTGATGTGAATATCAAACGCTTAAGAGATAAAATTGAAATCGTTCCAAAAGCGCCCTCTTATATTCGCACGATTCGGGGCAAAGGCTACTTATTTTCTCCACAAGCTTAATCAGTAGGGGCAATCCCTTGTGGTTGCCCTTTCCTTCAGATTGCCAGTTGCCCTTTCCTTCAGGTTGCCAGTTGCCCTTTCCTTGTCAGTACCGAATCATGAATTTTCGGGTATTTTAATATATATAATAAGGGGCAACCACAAGGTATTGCCCCTACGTTTTAACCACAAACGATTCAACCACGGGTAAGGGCAATCTGTAGGGTTGCCATTTTATTTCCGGAAAAATACGAGATGTCATGCTCAATTCCCATCATTCTTTCGCCTCCCCCATCAGTTTTGCAAAGCACAAGTTACCCTTACTAAATAGCTTTGCAAATTGCTAGAACAACCCAAGCAATCTGTTTCGTGATGTTCAATAATATTATTAAAAACAATACCTTATAAAATTATCACTCAAATGGCCCATATCATGCTATATAACATATTAAAATACTCAACTATTATGAATGGAGAACATAAATTATGTCTAGTATCTTTGGTATTCTGAATGACAAGAATCTGGTTGCCTCTTTAGAGCAAGAGTTATTACAACTCGAAAACCCAGCCCACGATTTGATAAACGTTGCCACTGTCGTTGATGGACGTATAGAATGGCAAGAAGTGGCGGATTTACGCGGTTTGCTATCGGAACTCTCCCTTAATGGTCATTTCGGCATAGCTTACAAACACCAGCAAAAGGAATCGGATAAACATCATGCCCATTTATACGCCAATGAACATCTCGCTGTCGTCTATAATGGCCAGATTGAAAACCGCATTGAATTAAGAGAAGAACTGATGGATCTCGGGTATGAGTTTCAAAATCGAACTGACGACAGTGAGTTGATCCTACGTGTTATTAATCGCTATTTAGACATCGGTCTATCCCCAAAAGAAGCGATTTCAGTTTCTCTCATGCGTTTGCATGGTAGCTTTATTATTATGGCACTTTTCGCCGAAAAAGAGGAACAAATAATCATTGCACGCCGAGATCATCCTCTTGCCATTGGCTTAGGTAAAGATATCTTATATGTGGCTCAAGATAGCAACTTCTTGAAACCCTTATCTCAGCAAGTTATAGAACTGAGCGATGCTTGTCCGGCAATGTTAAGCTCAATCAAAATGGGAGAAAATGCCTCTAACGTAACGCCCCTTTGAAAAACTAAAAATTTTTACTCCTATTACGCACTGTTTTTAAGTAGAGACGCACGGCAGTGCGTCTCCACGGCAGTGCGTCTTTACGGCAATTGGAGACGCACGGCAATTGGAGACGCACGGTTGTTGGAGACGCACGGCAATTGGAGACGCACGGTTGTTGGAGACGCACGGCAATTGGAGACGCACGGCAGTTGGAGCAGTTGGAGACGCACGGCAGTGCGTCTCTACTTTATGACAAGAGTGCCTCAATCTCCTCTACTAATCCTTTAAAACTCAAAGGCTTACTTAAATAACTCTGAGCGCCAGCTTCTAAACAACGCTCTTCATCTCCGGGCATAGCTAAAGCCGTAATAGCGATAATCGGAATTGTAGCCACTTCAGCATCAGCCCTAATTCGACGTATCGCTTCCAAACCATCCATACCCGGCATTTGAATGTCCATCAAAATCAGTTCAGGTTTTTCTTCTCTCGTTTTTTCAATGGCTTGTATTCCATTATATGCCGTAATGAGCGGGTAGCCCTTGATGGTTAAATAGTCAGAAAGCGTTTCAATAATGGTTGGATTGTCATCCACTAATAAAATAACGGCCTCTGAGAGTAAACTTTTAGTGGGTAATTCCGCATTAAAAGGCTTAATAGCCGTGGCCGACAAAACCGTATTCTCTTCCCAAGGCAATGAAACCGTGAAATGGCTGCCTTTGCCTAACTCACTTGAAACAGAAACACTGCCACCATGCAACTCAGTCAAACGATAAACCAAGGACAAACCCAATCCCGTGCCCTCATGCGTTCGACTCAAGCCACCATCTAATTGTACAAAAGGTTTGAAGAGGCTATCCATATCTTTTTCAGCGATACCTCTTCCCGTGTCCGACACGATAAAGTCAACCACACCTTGCTTGAGATGACCACGCACTTCTAAATTGACTTTGCCCCCTTGAGGGGTAAACTTGATAGCATTACTCAATAAATTGAGCAAAATTTGCTTCAGATAGCGTTCATCGGCTTGAATAATTGTCACTGAACTGTCGAAAACGGTAGAGGTTTTAATGCGTTTTTTGTATGCTGACTCCTTAATAAAGCGTAAGCAAGCTTGGCAAACACCTTCAACGGAAAAGGGATTCATTTCTAACCTCACTTTGCCCGCTTCAATTTTAGCGAGATCGAGGATATCGTTAATCAGAGACAATAAATGGCGGCCACTTTCTTCAATCGTATCAATTGACTTCGTTTGTTGCTGATTGATCGGGCCATAAATACCCTCTTGCAAGACTTCAGTCATCCCTAAAACGGCATTAAGCGGAGTGCGTAATTCATGGCTCATATTAGCTAAAAATTCATCCTTGAGACGGGCAGCACGAGCCAATTGTGCATTGGCCAGTGATAATTCGGCTGTACGTTCTTTCACACGCTGTGCTAATGAAGCCCGTTCTTGTTGTAACGCTTCTAATGCTTGTATTCGCTCTAATTCAGCAGAAGCGCGTGCCGCAAAAATCTGCAAGATTGACTCAACCTGTTTTTGGTGACTTATTGGCTTCGTATCCATAATCGTCATCAAACCGACTACCGAATCATTCGCATTGAAAAGGGGGGTTCCAAAATAGCTTTCAATGCCCATTTCTCTCAACCCCGTATCAAGTGGAAAGGCTTCTTGAACATTTTCGGGATAACGACATAATGTCTTCTCCTGAACTATTTTTTCACAGGGCGTATGGCATAAATCATATTCAACGTTTTCGATAAACTGGTTGTCAGCAACAACAAACAGTGTTCTCATTTTATTGGGCGCATCCGCTGATATCAGAGCAATAAAAACATGCTTCACTTGCAGCGTTTTGGCAAGATGTAGGACTAATGACTTGAGAAAAGTATTCCATAAGCCCACTGAAGGTGAGACACCTTCAACGATATTTCGCAGCGTTTCCTCGGTTTGCTTACGCTCAGTGATATCTCGAATCGTGCTTGAAACCAAAAAGCGGTCTGCCGTTTCAATGGGGCTCAGACTGATTTCCACTGGAAACTCACTACCATCATGACGCAAAGCGTAGAGTTCTAATCCAATACCCATAGATCGTCGATCAGGATGATTGAAATAATGCGTCTTATGATCATGATGAGTGGTTCGTAAACGCTCTGGTATCAGTATTTCCAAGGGCTGCCCAAGTAATGCCGTTCGTTGATAACCAAAAAGCTTCTCTGTTTGTGCGTTGACAATAACAATCCTGCCTTGTTCATTAACAATAACCATAGCATCAGGGGCACTTTCTAGCAATTGGCGAAATTGCAGATCGGCTTGCTTACGTGCCGTGATGTCGAAAGCCGTTACCAAGATGACGGTTTTGCCTTGAGACTCAATTAAACGTCCGCTCCAATCAATCCAACGTTCTTGCCCCTGCTGGGTTAAGATTTTAAATTCATAGCATTGTGGTTCCTGTTCTTCGCGTTGGCTGGCTAAACAAAATTCTTCAACCTTGTGTTTAAAATCAGGATGAACGATTTCCCGTAAACTCATTTTTAAGAGTTCTGTTTGGCTATAGCCAGTAATAACAGTGGCCGCAGGATTGATATAGAGAATTTTTTCATCATGACAAATAAAAGTGGCCGCAGCCATCATTTCAGTCAGGGTACGGAATTGCTTTTCACTTGCTTGAAGCGCTACATTTGCCTGTTTGCGCGATGCGATTTCTGCTGCGGTTGCTTCCAATTGGGTAGTACGTTGAACAACCCGCTGTTCTAATTTTTCATTGAGTGTGCAAATTTCAAATTGCGCGTGCTCCGTTATATCGAAACTGATAAGCGCTATTTTCAAAGGCCTTTCACCTTCAGTTACCACGGGATAAATCAAGTTATCAAGATATCGATCATCACACACTTCTTCAAAACGAATCGGTTTAGCATTCTGAAATCCATTCTCTGCCTTGCTCTTTTCTGCAAGAGCTGGGGAGAGAAAATCGTCAGCATTCGCACCAACCAGTTTATCCAATGTTGTTCCTAGCCGCAGTGCTGCCGTTTCATTAGCACTCAAAACAATACCCTTGCTATCTATAAAAAACGCCGATTCTGGAATAGCATTTAACACCGTTCTACACATTGCTTCACTTTCGCACAGTGCTTTTTTCATCTGTTGAGGCTCAGTGATATCGGTGGAAATACCACAAATAGCATAAGGTTCTCCTGTTACGTCATACAATGGAAACTTGATTGAAATATAGTGGTGTAAACCATCGTCTTGGGAAAACGCTTCATCAAATTTTAGGGGCGATTTAGCCTCAATGACTTTGAGATCATTGGCATAAAACTGATCCGCGATTGGTTTTGGCAACAACTCGTCGCCCGTTTTGCCGATAATCTCTTTTCTATTGCGTTTCAAAACGTTTTCAACGACGCGGTTAATCAGAATATACCTATCTTGGATATCTTTGACATAAATAGCCGACGGGGAATAGTCCAAAATCGTTTGTAGCAACGTTTTTTGTTCATTAAAACGCTCAATAGTCACTAACCGTTGCTGTGTTTGTTGAAGCTGCCGAATTGCGGGGCGAAATAGATACCTGCCTTCAAGTAGTAAAACGATAAAAATAAGCGCGGCTAAAATAAAAGCAATTTGTTTCACTTGATTGAGTTGAGCTAAAGCCTCAGTCTCATATTGAGAGACAATCGCATCCATTTTCTGAACAAAATAAGCCTGTTCAGTGACAAGGTGTTCTACAAGCGCCGATAGTTCAACAGAATTTGCAGAATAAGAAACGTTTTGAGCAGTGCTTGTCAACACTTGTTGAGCGGCTGTTTTCATCGCCAGGTAGTTTGCTTGCATCTCAGTAAACAGTCCGATCACTGTCATACTGTTTTGACCTGACAGGCCTATATCAGCACTCCCTTTTTGCAACCCATAATGAGAACGTTCCAATAAATCAAGTCCTGTTGTTAATTTTTCAACTTGCTTGAGCCGCTTATCAGTGTCAGTCGTGATCTGAATGAGAAGGGCCGTTTTGCTTATGCTTTCACTGAGCATCCGTTGTCGTCCCGCAATATTGATGACGTGTGCATTACTGTTTTGCTGGTACAATGCCCACTGAATTAAAAAATACCCCGTTATTGTTAGCATGGCTATAACGCTTAGCGCAAGAATATAAAGCTTGCTCATGCGGCCAGACAAATTTGACTTGTTTAATGTTGTGGTAAAATGATTCATTTCTTCTTCACATTTAGGTTAACAAAAAGTGAGTAATCTATATTAAAATCATGCTCATGTCTATTTTTCAAGGAGATGCGATAATTTAGAGTCGCTTGTTTTTGACACGCCCTGACTTCAAGATTATCATATTGTTAGTTAAATAGACTTGTCCGTAAATAATTTTTTTGCTAATAAAAACACAATTCACAACCCCCTTATTTTATGACAACTCTAATTAATAGGGTAATTATTGATTGTTGCGCCATTTAAAGACTTGATGTTCAAGTTAGCGAATTAGATTCTTCAAAATTTTTCTGTAGAATAAGACTATTTTAACAAATAGCGAATCCTTTTTTTGGGATAATCGTGTCAAAAACTAAAAGCTTTCTGCTTAACATGACTCAATAAGCTTATCTTTATACGTTTAAGTTGCCAGCGCATTAGATTGCCGTGTCATTTTACGATGTTCAAGGCGTTTTCAAATCAAACTCTTTGCTGTGAACGAATCAAAAATAACCTATCACTGTTTTGATAACTGATAACCGGAGAAAATTAAAAGTGACAGAAGAACTTGAACAATATTCTAATCCCCTTTACTTAGATTTAATGTCTTGTTGTACAAGGGATGATTCAGAATATGAAATGTCACAACAAGCACTTAAAGGCATTGTTGTGGACATTGGATGTGGAGAAGGCCCCTTCCTTCCGTTTATTAAAGGCTTTACAGAATATCTGGGAATCGAACCGATTGATTTTCAACGACGAGAAGCTGAAAAACGGGCCAAGCAACTTGGACTAAACAACTGTCGATTTCTGCCAGGTACAGCACAAAATCTGCCTATAGCCGATAACAGTGCAGATACGATTATGACAACATACGCCCTCAGTGAACTGACAACAATTGAAGACTTTAAAAAAGCCTTACAAGAGATTCTGCGGATAGCCAAGGATCACACTAAACTGATCATATGCGATCATATAGGCGGCATCAATGATGATTATTGGCATATCCTTCGGCTGGCAGAAGCCGCACGCAAAGGCAGAATGATAGCTATAGAAACCCCCGATCTTTGGATTGAGATATTTTGTTTTCTTGATGAACATGCTGAAATCAAAAAGACAAAGAGGCTCAAACTGGTTTTTGAGTTCAAAGATTTGGAAGATAGCTTACTCAAACTCAGAGGTATGGTTCCAGACATCGAAAGCAATCCTCAAGTAAGAGAGAGCGTCAAAAATTTTCTAACCATACCGCGTATAGAAACACAGGTATTTTTCGTTGAAGCGATTATCAATAAAGCAGGGTAATCATTATTAAAGATTTAATCAGCGGAACCGAATGTTCGCAAAGCGAAATCATGATAAATCAGCATGTCACGCAATAAGTTTTTACGCGTGAAATGTGACATATCAGCGTTCTATTTTTTGATTCCAAGATAACTGATAATCAATAAAGATGTCTACTCTAACTGTCGCCGCTATTCAAATGGCCTGCACTTGGGATAAGGCTGCTAATCTTGATAAAGCAGAAGCATTAGTTCGCCGCGCAGCAAGGCAAGGTGCCAAAGTGATTTTGCTGCCAGAATTATTTGAAACGCCTTATTTTTGTAAAGATAAAAAACCAGAGTATTTTGCCTTAGCGCAACCCGTCGCAAATAATCCATTATTAGCCCGTTTTAGTCGCCTAGCTAAAAAGCTCAAAGTGATCTTGCCAATCAGTTTCTTTGAATTCAGCGATAATGGCTACTATAATTCGATCATGATGATTAATGATGACGGACAACAATTAGGCCTTTATCGCAAAATCCATATTCCAGATGGCCCGGGTTATGAGGAAAAATTTTATTTTAAAGAAGGCGACACCGGTTTTAAAGTCTGGAAAACACGTTATGGTGTCATAGGTATTGGGATTTGTTGGGATCAATGGTTTCCAGAATCTGCCCGCACGATGGCTTTACAAGGCGCCGAATTACTTTTTTATCCCAGCGCAATAGGTTCAGAACCACATGCCCCTCATCTGGATTCTTGTGGACATTGGCAACGCGTGATGCAAGGGCATGCAGCAGCCAATTTGATGCCACTGATTGCTTCTAATCGTATCGGTCAAGAAACGGGCGAATCTTGCGAATTAACCTTTTATGGTTCTTCCTTTATTGCCGGCCCAACAGGTGAAATGATTTGTATCGCCCCGCGAGATGAAGAAACGGTTTTAACCGCACGTTTTAACCTAAAGAAAATCCGCGCCTTTAGAACCGAATGGGCTCTTTTTCAAGATCGTCGACCAAAACACTATCGTTTCGAGTAAGCATGAAGGCAAGCACAAGGGATTGCCCCTACATCTAATTTTGTAGAGGCAATCTGTAGGGTTGCCTATAATCTTTGTTTGGTGTCTGATGAAGCGCAACCACAAGGAATTGTCCCTACATCTAATCAAAGAACAATACCTATATTTTTACAATCGCACTTTACGTTAGAACATCATGACTGATACAAAACATACCCAATATTGGGCAATTAAAACGTTAATCGCCGAAGAAGTTTATACGGATCGTGAATTTTTTTAATACTCTTTTTATAAAATAAACAGACCCCCTCCACTATCAAACCCAAAAAACCAAGTCTCATCGATGTTTTGGTTTTGACTGATACTAATCTCTATAAAATCCTTTGATCTAAAACACTTTTATCCTTTTATTCAGTGATATGAATACTTATGATGACATACCCTATCCTTCTCTGGTTTACACTGATACCCATCCAAGTAAACTGGCTACTTTAGGAACGCTATTTGGACTAAAACCGCCTCTCGTGGCAACTTGCCGCGTTTTGGAATTAGGCTGTGGTGATGGGAGTAATATCATTGCTATTGCTCAGAGTTTGCCACAGGCTTCATTATTGGGGATAGATTTCTCGGCTCAACACATTGCGAAGGGGCAAACAATGATAGAGGCGATTAAACTCGCTAATATTACCCTCAAACAACTTGATTTTAATGAGATCGAGGCCTCTTTGGGAGAATTTGATTACATTATTGCTCATGGTGTGTATTCTTGGGTGCCTGAAAAGAGGCAAGACACGGTGTTAGAGATTATTCAGCGTCATTTAGCCCCTAATGGTATGGCTTATATCAGCTATAATGTTTATCCAGGTTGGTATCTAGAAATGGTTATGCGGGATTTGATGCTGTATCACACAGAACAATTGCCCGCTCTGCCTTTTTCAGTTCAGATGATGCAGGCGAAAGGCATTGTGCGGTTTTTGGCTAACCTCCGTCAACTGGGTAATGAACCTTTTGATTTGCTCTTACAAGAAAAATCTCAGCAATTACAAACTCTACAGGATAATTATTTATACCATGATCTCCTAGAAGAAGAGAATCATCCTGTTTATTTTCATCAATTTATTAAACAAGCCGAGCAACACGGTTTAGCTTATGTCACTGATATTGAGTTTCGGCATTATTTAATGTTGTCTTTTCCCGATGAAGTCGTTGAGGCGATGGCGGAACTGTTTCAAGAGGACTTTTTAAAAAAGGAACAATATTTGGATTTCTTTTATAATCGCACCTTACGTCGAACAGTGCTCTGTCATCAAAATAGCCCGGTTCATCGGGAAGTTGATTGGAAAAGCATACGCTCTTGTTATATTGCTGCCTTTTTACTGGCGGAAAAGACACCGGCTAATGGGCAATATGAGGAATCGGTTCAATTTAAAAAGGCCGATGGTGAACTGATCACGGTTAAACAGCCGCTGATTCAAGCGGCTCTGACTTATTTGACGACGCTTTATCCGCAATCTGTTTCTTTTGAAGCTCTCTTCCAATATGTTTGTCAACAGTTACCACAATCGTATCAGGATTTATCAGCTTTGCGAGACGCTTTTGCTCAAGAATTAGGGGCGCTTTATAACCGAGAGGCGATAGAATTGCTGATCGATTCTCCCCCATTTGTGACGACGCTCAGTACGCATCCGATAGCCAGTCCATTGGCCCGCTTTTTGGCTTCGCAAGGGGAACAACCTTTGATTAATTTACGGTGTGAGTTTATTGAGATCAGTGCTATCAGTAGAGCATTAGTGCCTCATTTGAATGGTAAAAATAGTCGTCAAGCTTTGTTGCTCATATTGAAAAAATTACTCAAAAAACAGAGAATAAAAACGCCGCTTGGAACGCTGTTAGATAAAACTTTGTTTGAAATCGTGCAAAGTGCTTTATTAATAAAGTAGAGACGCGATGCCTCGCGTCTCTAAATCTCACACCAAACGCGAAGCATCGCGTCGAAACCTAGAACAGACGCGAAGCATCGCGTCGAAACATAGAACAGACGCGAGGCATCGCGTCTCTACATGACGGTTATATTTATGAATGATGACAGAATTTCTAAAAAGTAGAGACGCGATGCCTCGCGTCTCTAAATCTCACACCAAACAAACGCGAGGGCTCGCGTCGAAACATAGAAAAGACGCGAAGCATCGCGTCTCTACATGACGGTTATATTTATGAATGATGACAGAATTTCTAAAAAGTAGAGACGCGATGCCTCGCGTCTCTAAATCTCACACCAAACAAACGCGAGGGCTCGCGTCGAAACATAGA
>Ga0190315_1000221_pt1 | contig 35413 bp, 24 predicted proteins | sample 48701101_MG_FD_161673 | JGI IMG/M metagenome (GOLD analysis project Ga0190315, IMG submission 161673) | Hydrothermal vent sediment bacterial communities from Southern Trench, Guaymas Basin, Mexico - 4870-11-0-1_MG | ecosystem: Environmental > Aquatic > Marine > Hydrothermal vents > Sediment ...
CGCGAGGAATGAGACGCGAGCATCGCGTCTCTACGATTGCTAGAAACGCGAGGAATGAGACGCGAGCATCGCGTCTCTACAGATTGCTAGAAACGCGAGGAATGAGACGCGAGCATCGCGTCTCTACGATTGCTAGAAACGCGAGGAATGAGACGCGAGCATCGCGTCTCTACAGATTGCTAGAAACGCGAGGAATGAGACGCGAGCATCGCGTCTCTACAGATTGCTAGAAACGCGAGGAAAGAGACGCGAGCATCGCGTCTCTACGATAATCATGACAAGTTTCACAACATGACGAAAAGTTAATATACCAGACACACTCTCGTAAGCTTGAATTTTTTAAGATACGCGCCATTTAAAGACAATGCATTTGCCTGATATTAAACCGATAATGGGCAAGATTATTTAACCTAACCCTTTCATTTTAATAAGGAGTTCTTAAAAAAATGAGTCTACACAAAATCCGTCCTTTTAAAAGGGGATTTCATGGGTTTGCGCTGATTTTAGCGTTAGCTATGCCATCCCTGTCTATCGCCTTACCTAACCAGGCTGTCATGACGCAATCCATACCGTCTAGTTTTGCTGATCTGGTTGAACAGGTGCGGCCTGCCGTTGTCAGTATTATCACGACGAAAAAAACCAAGAGTTTGTTGCAGGAATTTAGACACCGCATACCCAAAAACTCACCGTTTGAGGAATTTTTACCTAAAAACAAGCAGTTCGATGAATTTTTCCGCCGCTTCTTTGAGCGTGAATCCTTCCAAATGAACAGAGACGGGCAGCCTGATAAAAGCAGTGGCTTAGGTTCTGGTTTTATTCTTGACGCGGAAGGCTTGGTTGTCACTAACCATCACGTTATTGAAGGAGCCGATGAGATTACGGTTAAGCTGCACGATGGCACTAAACACGTTGCAACGGTGATAGGGCATGATGCTAAAACCGATTTAGCCTTGTTGTCGATCACGGTTAATAAACCTTTGCCTTTTCTCTCTTTTGGGGATAGCGATCGAGCGCGTGTTGGTGATTGGGTGATTGCTGTCGGTAATCCCTTTGGTTTTAGCGAAACCTTCACCGTGGGGATTATTTCAGCGCGTGGGCGTGATATTCAATCGGGCCCCTACGATGATTTTATTCAGATCGATGCCTCTATTAATAAAGGCAATTCTGGTGGCCCGCTTTTAAATCGCCAGGGTGAAGTCATTGGTATCAATACCGCTATCTATTCGCCTACTGGCGGTAATGTGGGCATTGGCTTTGCCGTACCGTCTGCCATTGTGGAGCCGGTGATTGAACAATTGCGGGAACATGGCAGTGTTGAACGCGGTTGGTTGGGTGTACAAATTCAATCCGTCTCTGATGAGATTGCCGATAGTTTGGGTATGGATAACACCGAGGGTGCGCTAGTGATTGAAGTGTTACCTGATACGTCAGCCGAAAAAAGCGACATTTTGGCCGGTGATGTGATTATTGAAGTCAACGGTAAAACGGTGGAAAATGCGAAAAAGCTGTCTCGCATGATTGCTGATGCCAAAGTCGGTAATGTTGCTAAGCTGACAGTTTGGCGACACGGTTCAAAGAAAATCATCAACGTCACCTTGGGGCGCATGTCGGGTGAAGAAACAATAGCCAGCACGACTCAAGGAGAACAACCCGCCAGCGATGTACTGGGCTTAACGTTGTCAGAAATGACAGAACAAACTCGTCAGCAATATCAATTATCTGACAATTTGGAAGGGGTTGTCATTGTTGACGTTGAAAACAACAGCCAGGCAGCAAAAACCGGTTTGCAGGCAGGTGATGTGATCATGATGGTTAATCAAAATCAAGTCTCTAGGGTAGAAGATGTGGTGAGAGAAGTGGAAAAAGCCACTAATGCCGAGCGTAAAAGAGTGTTATTGTTCATTAACAGCAAAGGCACACAACAATTTGTGACAGTGAAGATTGACTAGTCAGTGATAACTGATAACTGATAAAGCCCTTCGGCTCACTTGAGCCAGAGGGCTTTTTTTTTGGCCTGTTTTTCATCAGCGCCAATCAGCTCAATCAGCGTTCTATTTTGATTTCCATTCATTTTTTCAGTTATCCGTTATCAGTTATCAGTTATCCGTTATCAACGTAAAGATAGAACGCTGATTCGGATTTTTGTCATGATTGACACTGATTTGAAACTGTGTTAATCAGGCTGTCATCAGTTTAATCAGGGTTTTATTTACTCATATTGTTTACACTAGATCACTATTAAAAAAAGGAATGGTAATCAAAATAGAACCTTGATTGTGCTGATTGATGCAGATGAAAGCCCACTGATTCAAGTGAGCCAAAGGGCTTTTATACTTAAAAACTGATTTCCACGCTAAAGTTTTTGCGCGCAAAAACTTTAGCATGGAACTGATAACTGATAACTGATAACTGATAACTGATGAATACTTTTTTCCATTCACTGCGAGGCAAACTGATATTACTGTTTCTCGCTGTTTCTCTGATTCCACTCATGACTGTTGGCTGGTTAGCCTACACTCAAGCTCAAAATGCTTTGAAGACTTCAGTCATCAATAAGTTGATCGTTGTGCGTGATATCAAGGCTAAACAAATTGCTAAATATTTCAATGAACGCTTGAGCGATGTCAAAGTGTTCTCTAAAAACCCTGCCATGGTTGATGCGGTACACGCATTAGATGAGGCGATCCATGCCAGTATGAAGGCCTTGAACACGGACGAGGCTGGGGCGATGAAACACTATCGCTCTTTATATTTGGGTAAACCAAAGCAAGAAGATGCGAACGATGGCAGTGCCTATAGTGCTGTCCATGCCAAGTACCACACCGTGTTCAAGGAATACAAGGAAGCTTACGGTTACCATGATCTGTTCATCGTCGAACCCCATACGGGCAATATTATCTATAGTGTCGAAAAAGAGGATGACTTTGGCACTTCTCTCAGGAAAGGCGCTTATGCTGATACGAATATCGGCCAGGTTTTCCAGAAAACCGTTATTGCTATTGAGCGTGATGTCACGCGCTTGGCAGATTTTGCTCACTATGAAGCTTCTAAAGAGGCGGCCTCTTTTGTCGCTTCGCCCATCTTTGAAAATTCTGAACGGATAGGGGTATTGATCTTTCAACTGCCAACCGATCGGATCAATGGCATCATGCAAGAACGAACTGGCTTAGGCAAAACAGGTGAAACGATCCTGATCAGTTCTGATGATTTTCTCTTGCGTTCAGATTCGCGCTTTTTCAAAGAGAGTACCCTTCTCAAACAGAAAGTCTATACCGAAGCGACTCGCGCTGTTGGTGAAGCTGGGGTAAAAACCATGATTGATTATCGCGGTGAATCCACCATCGTTGCTCACACACCGCTCAATATTTCGGATGTTCGCTGGTCATTAAACGCCAAAATCGATCAAGCTGAAGCCTTCGCTGCTGTTCATCAGATGTTAATCTGGATAATCAGCATTTTAGGAATAGGTACTGTCATCGTGATAGGCATCGCTTTATTTTTTAGCCATTCTATCGCGAAACCGGTACGGAAGATGACTGAGATTGCTCGCCAATTAGCGGCTGGCAACATGAACTTGATCGTGAAGGTAAATAGTCGTGACGAAATTGGCATGATGGCTGATGCATTTCGACAGATGATTGCCAATCAGCGCCAAGTGATTGAAGATATTGATCAAGTGGCTCAAGGATTAGCAACCGGCAATATGAGTGTCACACCGCAATCTGACTATCCGGGAGATTTTAGCCAAATCAAAATCGCCTTAGAAACCGCCTTAGCTAACCAACGAAAAGTGATTGAAGATATTGTCCATGTTTCTCAAGGCTTAGCGGAAGGCAATCTGCGCGTCACACCTCAGTCTGCGTATTCTGGAGATTTTCTTCAAATAAAACAGGCACTAGAAAGCGCTTTATCCAATCTAGGAGAAGTGATTGCAGATATTGTCCAAGTGTCTCAAGGATTAGCTGAGGGTAATTTGCGCGTTATGCTCATGTCTCAATATCGGGGAGACTTTAGCCAGATCAAAACAGCCCTTGATACGGCTTTATCTAACCAGCGTGTCGTGATTGAAGATATTGTCCAAGTGTCTCAAGGCTTAGCTGAAGGCAAGCTACAGGTTATGCCTGAAGGTGAATACCAGGGCGACTTTATCCAAATCAAACAGGCACTCGAAATGGCTTTGTCTAATCAACGGATCGTGATTGAGGATATTGTCCGCGTGTCTCAAGGATTAGCCGAAGGCAACCTCAGCATCAAGCCGTCTCAAGAATACCGAGGCGATTTTCTCCATATCAAAAATGCTCAAGAAACGGCTTTGTCCAACCAACGAGTGGTTATTGAAGATATGGTTCAAGTCTCTCAAGGATTAGCCGCGGGTAATCTACAGGCCCAGTCTAAAGCGCAATACCGAGGAGACTTTATCCAAATCAAACAGGCCTTAGAACTCGCCTTGTCTAACTTGCGTCTGGTTGTAGAAGATATTGTTCACGTTTCTCAGGGATTAGCAGAAGGTAGCCATGATGTCATGCCTCAAGCGGAATACCAGGGCGATTTTATCCAAATTAAAGAGGCCCTCGAAACGGCTACCACTAAGCTCGCTGCCGCTATGGCCAAAAATACAGCTCAAGATTGGCTTAAAACCGGACAAACGCAGTTAAATGATCAAATGAGAGGCGAGTTGGATAGGGTGAAACTGGCTAAAAACATTATTTCCTTTATCACCACTTATGTTGAGGCGCAAGTCGGCTTATTTTATCTGCTAGAAGAACCTAACCCGCACCAAAGCCCCTATCTGAAAATCATCGCCAGTTATGCCTATACCGCGAATGAGAAAATACCGAATCAGTTTCTATTAGGTGAAGGATTAGTGGGGCAAGCCGCCTTAGAACAAAAAACCATTTTCCGTACCCACCGCCAGGAAGAATATACCTATATTATTCAGTCTGGACTTTCACAAGCTGTACCGCGCTATGTCATCCTCATGCCCTTTTTGTATGACAATCAAGTTAAAGGGGTTATTGAAATAGGTTTGACTAGGGCACCAACGGTTATTCGACAACAGTTTTTAGAACAAATCATGCCGAGTATTGGCATAGCGGTGAATACTGCCGAATCCCGCACACGGCAACAAGCACTATTGGAGCAAAGCCAAAGACAGACTGAAGAATTGCAAACGCAGTCAGAAGAATTGCAAGCGCAACAAGAAGAAATGCAACAGATTAATGAACAGTTGCAAACTCAACAGGCCGACTTACAACATAAACAGGAAGCCCTTCAGCAGCAAAATGAAGAACTACAAAGTCAATCCGAGGAATTGCAAAGTCAATCCGAGGAATTACAAACCCAACAGGAAGAGTTGAAGCAAACCAATGAAGAATTGGAAGAGCGCACCAAAGATTTAGAACAACAAAAAGAAGATATTGAACACAAAAATATCGCCCTAAAACAAAACCAAGCGGAGATGGAAAAAGCAAGAGCGGCTATTGAATTTAAAGCCAAGGAATTAGAATTAGCCAGCCAATACAAATCAGAATTTCTGGCCAATATGTCGCATGAACTCCGTACACCGTTAAACAGTTTGTTGATTCTCGCACAATTATTAGCTAATAACAAACCCGGCAATTTGACTGAAAAACAGGTTTCCTACGCTCAAACGATTCAAAGTGCGGGTTCCGATTTGCTGACTCTGATCAATGACATATTGGATTTATCCAAGGTTGAGGCCGGCAAAATGGAAGTCAATATTGAAGCCTTATCCCTGAGCGATTTGCTAGAAACGCTGGAACAAAAATTTAGCCCCTTGGCTTCAGAAAAAGAGCTGGTTTTTGAAAAAAGACTGGCCGATGATTTGCCCCCGTTTTTACAGACTGATGGGCAACGCCTGAAACAAATCCTGAATAATCTGCTCTCCAATGCTTTTAAATTCACAAGTCAAGGGAAAATTATATTAGATATACAAAGGGTTACGAACATTAGAGACGAATCCTATCAGCTGGGTAAAATGGAACCAAGGGAGAATTTGATTGCGATAAGCGTTATTGATACAGGCATTGGCATTCCCAAAGACAAACAACAATTGATCTTTGAAGCATTCCAACAAGTTGATGGTACCACCAGCCGCCGCTATGGGGGCACAGGGCTCGGTTTATCGATTTCCCGCCAATTAGTTCGACTGCTTGGCGGTGAAATCACGCTGCACAGTGAAGAAGGTTCGGGCACCACTTTTACCTTGTATTTGCCAGAAAGCCTGTCCCTACCAGCAACCGTGGTTTCAAGTGAAGTACCAGATACCGCTTCAACTTCAGCGCCACCAAGCGATGAAGAGTTAGAAGAGGATTCAAGCGTTGAATCGCCGCCAGAAACTCCGGTAGAAATAGAGGATGATAGGGCTTCTCTAACCTCTGAAGACAAATCTCTTTTAGTCATTGAAGATGATCCTAAATTTTCCAGTATTCTCATAGAATTAGGCCGAGAAAAAGACTTTAAATGTCTACTTGCCGAAGACGGCCGAACGGGCCTCCAATTAGCCGAAAAATACCAACCGAATGCCATTATCCTTGATGTTGGTTTGCCTAACTTGGATGGCTGGAGTGTTCTAGAAAGACTGAAAGACAATCCCGAAACGCGGCATATCCCCGTGCATTTCATTTCAGGCGCAGAGCAAAATACGCTGAATGCCACCAAAATGGGGGCCATCGGTTTTTTGCAAAAACCCGTCAATATGGCACAACTTGGAGAAGTCTTCAAAAAAATAGAACAGTTTATTACCAAAGCGGTTAAGGAAGTCTTGGTGATTGCGGATAATGAACCCCATCAACATAAGATTATGGAATTAATTGAAGGGGAGCATATCCAAATCACCTTGGCAGTAACAAGAGCTGCCGCTTTAGGGCAGCTCAGCGAAACTTTTTTTGATTGCATTATCCTTGATATGGATATAGAACAGTGTTCTGGCCGCCAACTGCTAGAACAAATGCAACAACAAGAAGGCTTATGCCAAACCCCAGTCATTGTCTATACCGAACGTGACTTGACAGCCGAAGAAGAAGCCCTATTGCTGCAATGTGCCGATCATTTGCCGGTCAAAGCCGTCTGTTCATCAGAACGTTTGTTAGACGAAGCCACCTTATTTCTGCATCAAGTCGAGGCTAACTTATCCGCTCCAAAACGCCAAATGCTACGGATGGTACATGATAAAGAATCCATATTAAATCAGAAAAAGGTATTGATTGTCGATGATGATGTACGCAATGTGTTTGCTTTGGCAACCGTGCTGGAAGAAAGAAACATGGAAGTGCTTGCTGGCAATAATGGCTTAGAAGCGTTAACTTTATTAGAAGAACATCGGGATATCAGTATTGTCTTAATGGACATTATGATGCCCGAAATGGATGGCTATGAAGCCATGCGGAAAATCAGACAGCAACCCCAGTATAGCAAATTGCCGATTATTGCATTGACCGCAAAAGCCATGAAAGGCGATAAAACGAAATGTATTGATGCCGGTGCGAATGATTATTTATCTAAGCCAGTAGACACTGAAAAGCTTATTTCATTAATGCGTGTGTGGTTGTATCGGTGATTTTTTCCCTGCTTTCCAAAAAATCAATCTCACGCAAAGACGCAAAGGCGCAAAGCGACTAAGTCAGGTATTATTATCTGATCTTCTCTTCTTAGCGTCTTAGCGGCTTTGCGTGAAAATAAAATTTATTTAGAAACAAAATCAATATGACTCAATCCACTTTCTCAACTAATGCTTGGCAAGAAAGCCATAATATAGCGACTTTTGATGATCCCCTTTTGCAGTGTCTCGTCATTTTAACCAAATTGCTCACTAAACCCTTTTCTGCGGAGGCACTGAAGGCCGGTTTACCGTTGGAGAATAATCGCTTTACGCCTGAATTATTTATCCGCGCCGCGGCGCGAGCGCATTTATCGGCCCGTTTAATTAAACGCCCTTTATCTCAATTTAATGAATTAGTTTTGCCAGCGGTGCTATTACTCAAAGATGGGCAAGCTTGTATATTATTAAAATATCTTGATAAAAAGAAAAAATCGGTTGAAATCATTTTACCTAATACCGGTGAAGGTGTCACCACGCTATCTGTCAAAGATTTAAAAGCGAATTATAGCGGCTACGCTTTATTTGCACATCCTACTTACAGCTTTGATGCGCGTACCGAAGACAGTGTTATGCCGCGCCCTCGCAATTGGTTTTGGGGCACTTTGCTCAAATCTTGGCCGATTTATAGTGAAGTCGTCATCGCTTCATTGTTAATTAATATATTTGCCTTAGCGTCGCCGCTGTTTATAATGAATGTGTATGATCGTGTCGTACCGAATCATGCGATAGAAACATTGTGGGTACTGGCGATTGGGGTTGCTATCGTATTTGGTTTTGATTTAATCATTCGCACATTACGCGGTTATTTTATTGATATTGCGGGCAAAAAAACCGATATTTTGTTAGCCAGCATGATTTTTGAACATGTATTAGGCACACAGCGCGTGGCTCACCCACGTTCAGTCGGCGCATTTGCGAATCATTTGCACGAATTTGAAAGTTTTCGCGATTTTTTCACTTCAGCAACCTTAACGACCTTGATTGATTTACCTTTTGCCTTATTATTTATTGCAGTCATCTGGACATTACATCCTGAACTGGCACAAATTCCATTGTACACAATGCCGATTGTGATTTTCGTCGGCCTCTTGATACAATTGCCATTGCGTAAAGTGATTGAGCAAACCTTTCGTGCGAGTACCCAAAAACACGCTTTGTTGGTTGAAGCACTCAGCGGTATGGAAACCCTTAAAACCACTTGCGCGGAAGGGGAAATGCAGCGACGCTGGGAACAATTGATTGGGCAAATCGCCCAATCCAGCTTGAAATCACGTTTATTATCATCACTTTACGTTAATTTTGCTTTGTTTGCCCAACAGATGACAAGCATTGTTGTTGTCATTTATGGGGTATATTTGATTGTCGAAGGTGATTTAAGCATGGGCGCACTGATAGCTTGCACCATATTAACTGGACGCGCGTTGGCACCTTTGGCACAAATCGCGAGCCTATTAACACGTTACCATCACTCTGTAGCGGCCTTACAGGCTCTGAACCACATTATGACAATGCCGCTAGAACGTCCATTAGGCCATCAATTTCTACACCGTCCGCAATTACAAGGCACGATTGAATTTAAACAAGTTGATTTCAGTTACCCAGAACAACCTCAACCGAGTCTCACTCAAGTCTCATTTAAGATAAAGGCTGGGCAACGAGTGGGTATTATTGGCCGTATTGGTTCAGGTAAAAGCACGCTGGCCAAATTGATTTTGGGCCTTTATCAGCCTCACAGCGGCAGCATTTTGCTAGATGGCGTTGACAGCCGCCAAATTGATCCGGCCGATTTACGCCGGAATATCGGCTACGTGCCACAAGATATAGAATTATTTTATGGCACCCTCAAAGAAAATATTGTCAGGGGCGCGATGTCAGTAGAAGACAGTGTGGTGCTAAAAGCGGCCCAATTGGCAGGGGTAGATGAATTTGTGAATCGCCATCCTTTAGGTTTTGACATGCCGATTGGCGAACGAGGAACGGGTTTATCCGGTGGGCAACGACAAACGGTTGTGTTAGCGAGAGCTTTATTACTCAATCCGCCCATCTTGTTACTTGACGAACCGACTAATGCGATGGATAATCGGACAGAAGAACAATTAAAAGCGCGTTTACAACCCTATATGGAAGACAAAACGCTCTTATTAGTCACACACCGCATGTCGTTATTATCACTGGTTGATCAGTTAATTGTGATGGATGGTGGACAGATCGTCGCAATGGGGCCAAAAGAAAAGGTGATTCAAGCCTTGTCAAGTGGGCAGGTTAAGATGTCAGTGAATTGATAGAACGAGGATTGACTGATAACTGATAACTGTTCACTGATAACTGATAAATCGACAACTTTTTTTGATATTGGTTTGCTATGTGCGATAAAATCAAAACCTATCAAAGAACTCTAGAGAGGATAGATTGACATTTTTGTGAACATTTGATATTAGGACTTTTATTGATGAAAAGAATCTGTGTATTTCTTGGTTCAGACCTCGGTGTACAAACCGAATATCAATCAAGTGCAAAACAATTGGCCAAAGAAATTGTTGAGCGAGATATAGAACTCGTTTATGGCGCGGCAAAAGTTGGACTGATGGGCGTGCTTGCTGATGCCGTGCTTGAACTAGGGGGGCGTGTTATAGGTGTTGTCCCAAAAGGTTTAACACAAAAAGAGATTGTTCATGATGGGCTCACCGAATTACGAATCGTTTCCTCAATGCATGAACGCAAAGCACAAATGGCAGAACTGGCATCAGGATTTATCACCCTTCCGGGTGGCATTGGAACACTGGAAGAAACTTGTGAAATCCTAACTTGGGCGCAAGTTGGCATACACAAGAAGCCGTGTGGCTTGTTAAATGTCTGTGGTTATTATGATCATTTCATAGCGTTTTTGGATAATATGGTTGAACAAGAGTTTTTTAGACCAGTCCATCGCTCCTTGCTTATTGTAAAGGATGATCCCAAACAACTGCTTGATAGCTTGGAGAATTATCAAGCCCCTGATTTTAAACGGTGGATGATAGAAAGTGAAAGTTAATTTTTTTGTCGTCTTCAATGATATTAAACAAACTTTGAAGGAAAATATTTATGGAGTTAATCATAGCCAGTGGTGCCCAATGGGGCGATGAAGGGAAAGGCAAAGTTTCCTACTATTTGTCGCAATTTTCTGATGTGTGTATGCGTGCAGGTGGCGGTTCAAATGCTGAAGCCACCTTTTACCACCAAGGAAAGGGTTATCATTTTCAAATGATACCCAGCGGCGTTGTGCGTGGAAAGGTAGGGATAATGGCTGATGGTGTATTAATTAGCTGTGATCGTCTTATGCTTGAAAGTCGTCAATTGGAAGAAGAGTTTGGTGATATCTCGGATCGGTTCATGGTTAGCGGCAATGCACATGTTGTATTACCCTCTCACCGAGAAAAAGACGCTTTCTTGGATGAGAATGTGTTAAAAATCAACACGATTCGACAAGGCATTGGGCCGGCTATGGCCGATAGGGCTTATCGGGTGGGCGTTAACGTTGATACTTTTATTCGTACTGGTGGTGAACCAGAAGGACAGGATGAACACTGGGAAGACAGAGCACAATATGTTGAAATGCTACGCAAATATCGCAAAGACACTAAACGCTATCTTGCCGAGTTGAAAAAAACGGATAAAACTGTTCTGATTCAAGGCTCACAAGCCTTTATGTTGGACAATGTACATGGTACCTATCCTTATGTCACCTCCTCCTATACCTCAACGGCTGGACTCTTACACGGTGCGGGATTCCCTTATTCCAGTTTAACTCGTAATATAGGCATCGTCAAAGCCTATCCGATTAGATTTGACAGAACTGGCCCTCTGCCAACAGAATGTTCTGAAAGTGATCAGGAAGTGATTCGTAATGCTGGCAATGAATTTAGCCATACGTCTCACACACCCCTACGGATTGGCTGGTTAGATATGGTTGCCTTGAGATATGCTCAAGAAATCAATCATTACACGGAATTTTTCTTTACTAAGATAGATGTCTTATCTGAGCTAAAGGAAATTCCAGTGTGTATTGGTTATCGTCACCGTGGTGAAACCATCGATACGTGTTATGAGTGGAGTCACATGGATGTCAGTGAATATGAACCCGTCTATAAGGTGTTAAAAGGCTGGCAACGCCCCATTAGAGGGGTACAAGATTTTATGGCGCTCCCAGTTGAAGCCCGTGACTATGTGAAATTTCTTGAAGATCAAATCGGTGTGCCAGTAACCTTGATTGGCACTGGTCCCAAGGATGACGAAGTGATAGTTCGATAGCCAGATAGGGTAGTCAATTGGTTGACTACCCTGCTAAATTAAGGAGAACATGAAATGCCCTTACCTTTAATTGGTATTTTGGCAGCCAGTGGATGTTTGTATTTAGCAAATAAAATTCATCAAAAGCAGCAAAAAACGGTTCAAAAATATCAACCCAAGAAAATGATTGCTAAAACCGTTTCATCTACAAAACCAATGGCTCCCCACCATAAAAAGGCTGATTATGAAACAGAACTCAACAGAAACATCATTTTATCGGCAGGATTAATGGCCTTAAGCACAGGTGGGGCTTTAGGCTATCCATTGTTAACTTTGCTGAGTCTACCTGGTTTTATCTATTTAAGTGTGCCTATTCTTTGGCGCGGTTATCAGGAATTATTCAAAAGACGTACAATAGGTGCGGGTGTACTGGATAGCGTGATAGCCTTTGTCATGCTCGGTTTGCAGTATTTTTTTGCATCCGCCTTCTTTTTTACTTTATATTACATCAGTCGAAAAATTCTGCTTAAAACGGAAGATTCTTCTCGAAAAAGCTTGATTAATATTTGGGGAGAAACACCACGTTTTGTCTGGATAGTTCAAAGCAATGTTGAAGTAGAAATCCCCTTCGATAACTTGCAAGTAGGCGATGTTGTCGTTGTCAATGCTGGGGAAACTCTCCCAATTGATGGCATAGTTAAAAAGGGCATGGGCAATGTTGATCAACATATACTCACAGGTGAGGCTCAACCGACAGAAAAAATAGTGGGTGACAATGTTTTCGCCTCAACCATATTACTCTCTGGTAAACTACACATTAAAGTTGACAAAGCGGGTACTGAAACCGTTGCGGCTAAAATAAAAACAATTTTAAATAATACAACTGATTATAAATCCTCTTTACAAGCAAGAGGTGAACAAATCGCTGAATACAGTGCTTTACCCACATTAATTTTAGGTGCGATAACTTTACCTATTTTAGGGCCGGGTAGTGCCGCGACTATTTTACTGTCTTCCTTTGGTGCTCAAATGCGAGTGGTTGCGCCAATCAGTATACTGAATTTTCTCAAAATGGCTTCTGAAGACAGTATTTTAATCAAGGATGGACGGGCTTTAGAAACGCTACACAAAATTGATACTGTCGTATTTGATAAAACCGGTACCCTGACTCAAGAACAACCTTATGTGAAAGCCATCCATATCTGTCATAATCAAACGGAAAATGAGATTCTTCGCTATGCAGCGGCGGCCGAATACAAACAAAAACATCCGATTGCTTTAGCCATTTTGCAAGAAGCCGAAAATCGTCATTTGGATTTACCAATGATTGATGAGGCCAATTATGAGATTGGTTATGGATTAAAAGTGCGCTTGGATGATAAACTGATTCGGGTAGGGAGTATTCGGTTTATGACAATGGAAAATATTGCCATTCCACCCAGTATTCATACGCTTCAAACGATCAGTCATGATCAAGGCTCATCCTTGGTTTATGTTGCTGTCAATGAGCAACTGGGTGGTGCTATTGAGTTACGAGCAACCATTCGTCCTGAAGCAAAAAAGGTGATTGATAATTTGCACCAACGTGGCATGACTATCGTTATTATTTCAGGAGATCACGAAAAACCAACCCAACAACTCGCCCAAGAATTGGGTATTGATCAGTATTTTGCTGAAACTTTGCCAGAAAACAAAGCCCAATTAATTGAACAACTGCAAAAAGAGGGGAAATCAGTTTGTTTTGTGGGTGATGGGATCAACGATTCTATTGCTTTGAAAAAAGCGAATGTTTCGATTTCTTTGCGAGGCGCGTCAAGCATTGCGACAGATACGGCTCAAGTGATTTTGATGGATGAGAGTTTGAAGCAATTACCGCTGTTATTTGATTTAGCCAATCGTCTTGAGAAAAATATGCGAACGAGTTTCGTGACAGCCGTTATTCCTGGCGTGCTGTGTGTTGGTGGTGTTTATTTCTTTCATATTGGCGTTATAACCGCAAGCATATTGTATAACCTCAGTTTAGGGGCAGGAGTGGGAAATGCGATGTTACCCAAAATCAGAAACAGTAGATGAGGAGATTTATATTATTATAAATAGTAAGTGATTTTGAAAAACATCAGCCCACCATGAGCTCATGGCTCAAAGCTTACCCTAAAGAGTACTCGAAAAAATGGCTTGATTATTTAATTGCCATGAGAAAAATAAAATGATATTCAAAATAGAAAATTTAGGCCTCATCAAACGAGCAGAAGTCGATTTGGACAAGGATTTGATTTTATTCTGCGGACATAACAATACCGGCAAATCTTATTTGGCTTATGAAATTTACAATTTTTTAAGCCATAAGGAGGGACTTCGTGCTTACATCGCGCCGGCCGAAAGGGCTGCCATTAATATTTTTAGCTAAGAACTTGCCCGGAATAAAAACAAACTACTTTCCGGGTTGCTAAAGTCCGAGGGAAACGCTCATAAAATGCTCGACTCTTTACGCGAACAAGTAGATCGTTATCCTCAACCCATTAAGGATAACCTAGAAATTGCAGAGGATTTCGTTTTTCTGAGCAAAAATCACAGTGAATTTGACTATTTGGCTAATGAATTAGAGCAAGATATTCTGAAGGGTAAGATGATTATCTCCCCTGAAGGCGAAATAAAATATAGGCCTAATAATGCACCTGAGCAAAGTTTAGAACTCTCTCAGACAGCATCGCTGGTTAAATCACTGGCTAATATCGTATTTTATCTTCGGCATTTAGCGGGGGCAGGTGATTACATTATCATTGACTTGACGAGCCCGAATTGAATTTGCATCCCGATAATCAGATTTTGATGGCGCGATTTTTAGGGCGGTTGGTGAATGAGGGGTTTAAGGTGATCGCAAGTACGCATAGCGATTATATTATTATGGAACTGAGCAATTTGATTATGTTAGCCTCAGATCATGAAAAGACTGCTGAGTTGATCAAGCAATATGGTTATGCTGAAAATCAGTTGCTTAAACCTGAGCGAGTTGGGGCATTGCTTTTTACCGAAGAGGATGAAATGCCTCATGAAATAACCATAACTGAAACCGGTTTAGAAATTGCCACCATTAATCAAGTTGTGGATAATCTGAATCAATCATCTGAAGGTATTTACTTTGCGTTGTTTGATTAATTATGAAAGAACTCTTAAACGCAATTGATACTCAGAATAGAATTGTGTGTGTTAATTGTTAATGAAAATAGGGTTATTTAAGTGACTATTTAGGTACGCCTAAATATTTTTAACATTTTTCTGGTGGGTAGCGTGTTTTTGCTGCCCACCATCTGATAATTGATAATTGTATTTCCACTTGAACTAGTTTTTGCACGTCAAAACGTTAGCGTGGAATTAATTAATATAGGAATCATAAAATCATGGCTTCAAAAAAGCGCGTTAAACAGCTTCACTTCGTTTTTAGTATCACCGCTTTCATAGTGGGTATTTTGGGTATTCTACCAGCAGGATTTTCGGTACGATGGGATTTCTTTTTTATTTCTTGTACGATTGCCATAGCAACCTTTTTACTGAAAGGCATTAAGCGTTGCCCTCTACGCATTAAAAAGGAATTGGTAACCATTGAGGAGCCCAATTTGCAGATTCACTAACAATCAAAAGGGCGAACACGCAGGTTCGCCCCTACAAACGCAATATAAATCTTATCGTTTTCCGTTAAACTCTAAAGGAGCATCGAATAATGGCTTATAGTGATTTTACCAGCTTAAATCAACTGAAAAAGCGATTTAATTTAACCTTTCATGAAGAAATGGACTTGTTTTCTAGTGTGCCTGAAGTCAAGTGCAGTGATTTTTTAGCGATGACGCTTAAAGAGAATATTCCTTTAGCACTGGCAATTGATAGCGAAAAAGCGCGTTCCGAAATGATTATTGCTCCCATTTTGATTGATTTGAGAAAACATTTCCAATATCAAATCAGTTTATTTTCGGGCACCTCATTTAATGTCGATTCTGAAAAAGGTTTAAAGGGCACTTGTGATTTTTTGATTAGTCTTTCAGCAGAGCAACTTTCCATTGTTGCGCCCGTGATCACCATAGTAGAAGCTAAAAATGACAATCTGAAATCCGGTTTAGCGCAATGTATTGCAGAAATGGTAGCCGCGCAGTTATTCAATACAGAGGAAAAAAGGGATATTGATGTCATTTATGGCGCAGTCACGACGGGCAGCAATTGGAAATTTATGACATTAACACATCAAGCGGTTTCTATTGATCTCAATGAGTATTATATTGATAATATTAAAAAAATTTTAGGGATTTTGTCCGAACCTATTGCGCGATGTTTGAAAAACAAAGAATCATCATAATATTCCAGTTTCTCGTAGGGTGGGTAAGCGGGCGCGACTAAATTAAATATTATCCCGCAAATCCAACCGCCCGCTTGCCCACCATCCTATCCCAAAAAATGCGCCGAAGCAAAATAAATTTTGCACTCCAATAGCCGCAAAATAAATTTTGTACTCCAATAGCCGCAAAATAAATTTTGTACTCCAATAGCCGCAAAATAAATTTTGCACTCCAAGACGCAAAATAAATTTTGCACTCCAATAGCCGCAAAATAAATTTTGCACTCCAAGACGCAAAATAAATTTTGCACTCCAATCGCAGCAAAATAAATTTTGCACTTATCTAAATATTTCTAACATTATATTTAAAAAAAATGAGCCTCATCTTATGAAATACTGTTTCGTTTTCGTTTGCCAGCAAGGCGATTTAGAAATTAAATCCATGTTGCTTGCAGCTTCTTTAAAGCGTTATTTGCGTGGAGAGTATGAATTAGTCGCTGCTCTTCCACAACCCGAAAGTCGTTGGGGCCGGCTTTCAGAAAAAACACAGACTTTGATGCACACTTTGGGTGTGCGAACGGTACCCATTGTTAATCGTATTAATGAAGATTATCCGATAGGAAATAAGGTAGCTTGTTTAGCGATAGACACCTTGGCCGATAAAATCGTTTTTTTAGACAGTGATATCTTATGTTTGCGTGAATGTTTTCCCGATACTGCCCTTTTTGATGCCCCCTTTAATGCGAAACAGGCCGATTTAGCAACCTTTACCCGTGATATCACGCTCTGGCAAAAAATATATGATTTATTTCAATTACCTTTACCACAGCGGCGCGTGCTTTCCAGCACTTCTGGGGAAGTGATGTTGCCCTATTTCAATGCGGGTATGATTGTCGTACAAAATGGATTGAATTTTGGGCAAGTTTGGGAACACTGTTGTCAAGTGATTGATGCCGAGCCTTCCATTACTAAAAAACGCCCTTGGTTGGATCAAATTGCCTTACCTGTTGCCGTGAAGCAATTGAATTTAAACTATCATTGTTTAGATGAACGCTTTAATTATCCTGCTCATGTGAAGCCACTTCCTGCCCTTTCCGCTTTACCCTTTTTCTGTCATTACCATTGGCCGTCTGTTATTCGGCGCGAACCTTGGCTTAATCAGTTAGTGATTGAATTAGTCACCGCTTATCCTCTTCTCAAAGACAGTTTATTAGCCGAACCAGAATGGGCACAGTTGCTCAAACCTTACACTTTGCAGAAATCACCGCGTCGTTGGTTTTCATTTCCCCCAGTGATCAAACGACAGAGCTTTTCAAAACATCGGCCATTTTCAGAAGCGATTATCACTGGCATACCGCGCAGCGGTACCAGTTATTTATGTCGTTTACTGCATAGCGTGCCAGATTGCGTTGTGATTAATGAACCGACTGAGATATTTGCCCCTTTAAATAATCAATTAACTTTTTGGCAAGTCGCGACTTTTTATCAAGAATTAAGGCGCGATATTTTGGATGGTAAACCGGTAAACAATAAACGACATGAGGGTAAAGTGATTGAAGATACCGCTCAAATTGATATCATGACAGCGTATCACCCGACAGTCAGTCGCCCCGATTTTTTATTGGCTACCAAAAACACGCTGGCTTATATGGCAAGATTGCCGCAATTAAAACAAGTGCTACCGAATGCCCCGATCATCGCCTGTATACGTCATCCTTTAGACACGATAGCCTCATGGAAAACCAGCTTTCCTCACCTCAAACACGCCCAAGTGGTTGATTTTCCAGTGGGTTCACTCAATGATCCCTACTTATCAGGATGGCAACGTCACCAGTTAGCCGAAATTGCCGCAACCCCTAATGAGGCCTTAAAACGGGCCTTATTATGGCGTTATTTAGCCGAAATCGTCTTAACCAATGCCCATCAACTGATCATCGTGCGTTATGAAGAATTAGTCACTCAACCTGTCAAGGTTTTAAAAACAATCCTAGCGTCAATACCGCACGCTCCCCCTTTACCGCGCCGCAATCCGATCAGCGCCTCAACCGTAAGACAAAAACGTGAAGTATTAAACGACGAGGATTTACAAGCGGTTAATGATATTTGTAGAGAAAGCGCAATCGCGTTAGGATTGTACTAGTGCAGGATCGCGGAAATCCGAAAGCCACCACTCATCGTTATACATCAGTCAAAATATAGGGGGCCGATAATGGGTTTTTAAAGCCCACCATCTAAGCTATTGATAATCAAACGGGCCACAAACGAGTGCTCTTTGAACACCTGGCTTTAACGAGTCAAGCCCGTCAATAACTTTTTCATGCTCGATTAATACATCAACTATTTGGCCAGAGTAGCGAATGGCTGTCTCTTTCATCATGCCCATCATTGGCCATCCCCATAAAGATGATACGATGACACCGTCTTGCACAAAATAGGGCTTCGTCATAAAATTGCAGTTGATAACAGCTTCCACAGGACTTCTGTTAGTCACACTGCCACCAATTAAATCAATAACGACTGACTGATTAGGGATCAATTCTTGAAGATGAGTATTGCGAATTAAAAAGTTAACGCCACGTAACTCAGGGGATTGTTCAGCGCCGTTTACGACTAAATCGACATCCTTCAGCCAATAATCAATACAGCTTTTATCGGTTTGTGACCGGCCTAACACATGAATCTTTCTGATCCCCTGACTGTATAGCTCATGCAACGCACCCTGAGCCACATTTCCATAGCCAAGAATAACCGCTTTTGCATTTGTTATATCCAGTGTTGGCTTATTAATTTAATACCGTACCGTGCACCTGCCATACCGGTTTCATGTAAACACTGAATACGGCGCATGCCAAATTTGGCAGGTGGATGGCTTTCCCGATAAGCCGCAATCGCTTTCTGTCCATGTTGTCGCTCAAACTCGAACAGATCAAAAAGAGGCGTACCGTTATTCTTCAGTTTTGTTAGTATATCCAGTCTATCCACAAAGCTTTGACTGTCGTAAAAATACAGAGCATCTGATCCGCAGGCATCGAGTTCATCGAATGAAAGAGGTGGTTGTATTATCTGTAGTGTGCGAGGATTGCGATTACCACAACGCCTGATGGCACTCCTCAATCGTTCAGTCCATTCAATAACCCTTACCTGCAACCCACTGATGGTATTATTATTAATAAATGGCCTTAAGGCCGTTGCCATAGCTTGGCGACCGAGAATAATCTGATCCAACATGACTTTGGGCGATTCATCTATTTCTTCCATTGCAATCACATTGATACGCCTATCTTGAAGCAATTTTGCCCTCTCTGGATAAGAATGAAAATGCGCCATACAAAATAAGGTGCAACCCGCATGCATCTGCTCAATAGAAGAAAGTGATGGGCCCTTAAATTTGATAATGAACTCTTTCTCTTTATAAATTTGCTCAGCCGTTTGCATGATGGCCTTATGTCTTTCGTATTCACTATCAGTGAACCCAACACCCTCTCCCGCGCCGTATTCGACATAGACTTTAATACCAGCCTGGGTAAGTTTGCCAACATCTTGGGGCACCAGTGCAACACGCTTTTCCAATCCCCCTGGATTTTCTGGGGACTCTATTTCTTTCACAAGGGCTATGGATGAAAACCGAGAAGATGACATAGTTTATAATTACTCTTGAGGAAAATTAGTCTTTATATTATATACTGTTATGTATACTGTCCACCGTTATAATTTGCGCTTTTGCGCTGAGGGAAAAATCGGGTTAGTCACCACCACCTGACTTGGCTTTAGTTGGCTGTGTCTTAAAAAAGCGCAATTTATGACAATGCTAAGTATAAGTCATAAAGATATGAGATAAGTGATTGATTTTTATTATATATTATATTTTGTTAATTAATTCCACAAGTCTAATAAAAACCATTAACCATTAAGAACCATTAACAAGTGAATACTCAAAAAACAGACTATCAAGAACAACTTGCAGCGGCCCAAGCGGAAATCGCTCAACACAAAACCGAAATTGCGCGTTTACAACAAACACTGGAGCAACGCACTCAAGATATCAATCGGCTCATTCAATGGATGCAAAGCCTCCAACAAGATATCCTAGCCGTTTATAATTCAGTCACTTGGCAAACTGGTAATCTCATCACGCGCATTGCTTTAAAACTGCTACGCCGAACCGTGGGCCCAACTGCTCGCGATCATATTAATAAGCTATTGAATGGTTTTGAATCTTGGAAGATCAACTATTTTCAAAGTCGGCGACAACAAGGTTTACAACCTTATATGCCTTGGCATGATATTCGGGAATATGCCTTATGGATTAAACAGCATGAGATTTTAAATCAAACCACACCTGCACAATTGTCTGCACAAATGGCAGAATGGCCATCTCAGCCCCTTATTTCTTTGATCATGCCTTACGTTGAGCAAAATGAATCTGGTTTGCATGAAGCTATTGAATCAATACGTTCGCAAATTTTCCCAAAATGGGAATTATGCTTCGCCTATCAAGGTACTTTACCTGACAGCCTGATCAAACTCCTCGAATCCGATTCGAGGATATTCTGCGTTAATGTCTTAGAAAACAAACCGTTAGCCCATTATTTGAATGGTGCGTTAGCCCTTGCCAGCGGCGATTTTATCGCCTTAATGGGGGCAGCTGATCAACTTCCTGTCCAAGCTTTATATCAAATCGTTGACATGCTCAATACCCATCCTGAGACGGATCTGATTTATACGGATCACGATCAATTAGATGCTGAAGGGCGACGCTGTGATCCTTATTTTAAATCCGATTGGAACCCGGATTTGTTTTACTCGCAAAACTTTCTCTGTCATTTAACCGTCTATCGACGCAGCCTGAACAATCAGATCGGTGAATTTAGCGCAGATTATCCAGGCCATGAGGATTATGATTTCACACTGCGCTTTATTGAGCAGATCAGCGCGAAACGCATTCGCCATATTCCCCAGATTTTGTATCATCAGCGTACAATCTTGATGGCCGAAAAAATCGAAGCTTCTGCTAACAGCGCCTGTCAAGCGTTGCAAGCCCATTTTCAACGTATCAACCAATCCGTTCAAGTGGTTGAAGCGATTGCTGGGCAAACTCGCGTGATTTACCCCTTACCGTCTGAACCCCCGCTTGTCAGCTTAATTATACCAACCCGTGATAAACTGACTTTATTACATGGCACCGTAGAGGGATTACTGAATCAAACCGATTATAAACCGATTGAAATCATCATTATAGATAATGGCAGTGTTGAGCCTGCGACTTTAGCCTATTTAGAAGAAATACAACAGGATAAAAGCGTTTCCGTGATTCGTCATCAGGGCCCGTTTAATTATTCGCAACTGAATAATCAGGGGGTATCTTATGCCACTGGCGAAATCATTGGCTTGCTCAATAATGATTTAGAAGTGATTTCATCTGGCTGGTTAACTGAAATGGTGAGTCATGCTTTACGGCCTGACATTGGTGCCGTTGGCGCGAAACTGTATTATGCCAACGACACGATTCAACATGCCGGTGTGATTGTCGGGCTAGGGGGCTTAGCGGGCCATGGTTTTAAATTCCTTGCCAGGGAAGCACCAGGTTATCACTGGAAACCGTTTTTAATTCAAAACTATTCGGCTGTCACGGCCGCTTGTCTCATCATGCGCCGCAGAGTGTTTGAAGAAGTCGGGGGGTTAAACGAAAAAGATTTGAAAGTTGCGTTTAATGATGTGGATTTATGCTTGCGTATTCGCGAACAAGGTTATCGCATCGTTTGGACACCTTATGCCGAACTGTATCATCTTGAATCAGCCAGTCGTGGAAGCGATAACACGCTCAAAAAACATCTACGATTGCGACATGAACTGAATTATATGAAAGCCAAATGGCCTTTTATGATTTCACATGATCCCTACTATAATCCTAATTTAACCATTGAATATGAAGATTTTTCTTTGGCTTGGCCGCCTCGGGATAGGTGAAATACATCCGTTGTAGGGGCAAGGCCTATAATCAAACTAATGAAAGGATTAAAACCGTTAACTACAAGGATTGTTTATAATAAAGGATTGGATTATCAGTTTCGGCAGGTTCAATAATTAAACCCAACAATCAAACTAATGAAAGGATTAAAAACGTTAACTACAGGGATTGTCTATCTATAATAAAGGATTAGCTCATGGGAATACTCGGTTTTAAATCCTTTATTATAAACAATCCTTGTCGTTAACGGTTTTCAAGACTAAAAACGAAACGTGTCCATCAAGTCTAACGAAATCAACCCCTTATCTAACAATGATACTCGTTTCTGAGACTTTACCGTTTTTATCTGTCGTCGTGAGTATCGCATTACCCGCTTTCAGGGCGTTGAGGTAGCAACTGATACCGTTGTTATCGCTAGAAATAGCAGAATAGCTGTCTACAATACCAACAGGGCTTATGGTACACGTTGACAAAATCGCATCAAGTGTTTTCTCAGAATCAATCACTAATTCTAACTGTTCATCAACTAACATCGTCAAACTGGCAGGTAACGTCGTTAAAATCGGTGGATTAATGTTGCCCTGAAAAACCGTTGTTGCAAAAGCGAGTGTTGATTGTTGAGTAAACATCAAGTTACTTAAATCCGCTTCAGCTTGATTATACAGCGCATAAAAATTGTAAGTGCCATTTATGCCGGGCGGCACGTCAAAATATAACAGGTGATAGATGAGATCGATATCGACTAATTCGTTACCAGCGATACCGCGTCTATAAGCTTGCGCTTTTGAGCTAAAGGGTTGCAAGGGTAATTCAGTCATATAATGAAAAACCTGATCAGCATCTTGAATCGCAACCCATAAATCAACTCGTTCAGCGCGAGGCGCGGTTTGTAGATGTTCTACCAAATCTAGCTGAATCAGTTCACCAACAGTGTAAACGGGTTTCAGTCCCACAAATTCTAAATCCACTTTTGCAGCAGGTGGTACCACGTTAAAAGTCACTGTCACCGTTTGAGCTTGATTCATAATCACTTGACAAATCGTCTTTGTGCCTGAACAGGCCCCTGTCCATCCGGCAAAAATCGCATCGGCCGCTGGGGTTGCTGTTAATGTAACTTGTTGATTTTCAATATATTCTCCGCTGCAAAGGCCGCCACAGTCTATACCATCACCTGTCACAGTACCCGTTCCAGTGCCGTCTTTAGTGAGGGTTAAAGGGTACGTCGTAACCGGGGGAATCAGATCAAAGGTTGCTGTGACATTTTGCGCTTCTGTCATACGAACAATACAGCTTTCAGAACCAGAACAAGCGCCTCCCCAACCAATAAAAAGAGCATCTGCTGCCGGGGTTGCCATTAAACTGATTTCGCTGTTTTCAAAATACTGCTCGCTGCAATCAGCACCACAATCAATCCCTTCACCTGTCACGCTACCCGTACCACTACCAGCTTGAGTGATGGTTAAAGTATATTGGGGAATGGTGGATATCAGATCAAAGGTTGCCCTGACATTTTTTCCTTCATTCAAGGTGATTTGGCAAGAACCCGCGCCTTCGCAAGCACCACTCCAACCTACAAAAATAGCCTCTGCTGCCGGAGTCGCGGTTAATGTCACTACTGTATTTTCAAGATACTGTTCGCTGCAATCGCTACCACAATCAATGCCATCCCCCGTCACGGTACCTGTACCACTACCGGCTTGACTGACTGTTAAAGTATACTCGGTGGTTGTGGATATCAGATCAAAGGTTGCCGTCACATTTTGCGCTTCACTCAGGGTGATTTGGCAAGAGGCCGTGCCTGAACAGGCACCACTCCATCCCGCAAAAGTAGATTCATCGGCCGGTGTCGCGGTTAATATGACGACCGTATTTTCAGGATACGCCTCGCTGCAATCACTACCACAATCAATGCCTGCACCCGTCACGCTACCTGTACCGCTGCCGTCTTTGCTCACCGTTAAGCTATAGTCACTGCCTTTCACATTAAAGGTTGCCGTAACGGATTGTGCTTCAGTCATCAAAACCACACAAGTCTCCGTCGTGCCAGAACAAGCGCCACCCCAACCTGCAAAGCTAGACTCCTCGGCCGGCGTTGCGGTTAAGGTGACTTCAGTGTTTTCAGGATATTCCTCGCTACAATCACTGCCACAATCAATCCCAACAGCCGTCACACGGCCGCTCCCCATACCCTCTTGAATAATCGTTAGAACCTGCGGTAACACTTTTTCAGGTTCAGTACAAACGGGATATTCTGCTTCCTCGGAACAAATGGGATATTGTTCAACATCAAATTCAAAACCGCTGTAACTCTGCGTGCTATCCCGACAAAGTTGATTGCCACTGATACTGATGACTAAATCCTCATTTCTTAAAGGCGGAATCGGGCCAGTCAGTTCATTTTGACTGAGATCAAGCTGCTTTAAACGCTTTAATGCACTTAAATCAGGTATCGGCCCACAGAGTTGATTGGTATAAAGTGACATGTTTTCCAAATTGATCAGGGCACTTAAATCAGGAATCGGGCCAGTCAAACGATTATTTCTCAAATTCACTTTCTTTAAGTGAGTTAATTTTGACAAATCGGGAAAAAAACCGGTGAGTTTATTTTGATAGAGATTGAGTTCTTCCAAACTCGTCAAAGCACTTAAATCAGGTAATGGGCCGCTCAATCTATTGTTATACAGATTCAATGCGATCACATTACCCTTATCATCTGTGACAACGTTGGCAAAATCGCGTGGTTCATTAGTCGTTTGCCAACCCCCCTTGTTTTTCCAATTAGGGCCATCAGTACTGCCATAAAGTGCTAACAACGTTTCACACTGTTCAACAGGCATTAAAGAAACCCGTTCACAATTTTCCCCTTTTGCATCGCAAGTGACGGCATTGCAATCTGTTTCAGCAGAAACAACGGGTATAAAGCCCAGCGTGATGCCGATAAACCCGACACCGGCAAAACGGCTCAAGAATCGTGCTGGGTGAAAGTGTTTTAAAGAGAGGATAAAAAACAGCCATAAGAAGAGTAGAGAAAAGTACAACATCATTTAAATCCCTCATTGTCAGTTTCCGTACAGGCTTCGTAAGTACTGAACCACAAATAAACCGGTATTTTACCGCAAAGGGCAACCACAAGGGATTGCCCCTACGCATCGGAAAATTTAGGGTTCAGTACTTACAAAGACGCGAGCCATTGAGACGCGAGGCATCGCGTCTCTACGAAACACGCGAATTGTAGAGACGCGATCGCGAAGCGTCTCTAATACGAATAAACCGGTATTTTACCGCAAAGAACAACCACAAGGGATTGCCCCTACGCATCGGAAAATTTAGGGTTCAATACTTAAGGAGCTTCGCTCGCTCAACTTGAGTCTAGGTCTACGTTTCCACTTTTCAAAAAATGACAAACTCGTTCTAAATCGGCTTGTGTATCAACCGAGATGGGATAATGGGCAGTCATCAAAGTCAAAATACGTTTACCGGCTTGCAGGAAGCGTAATTGTTCTAACTTTTCGGCTTCCTCTAAAGGGCTTGTCGGAAACGAGTAATAGGCTTCAAGCACTTCCCTTCGATAAGCATAAATTCCAATGTGTCCAAAAAAGGGGGTCGATTTTGACCCATTTTCTGGCTTTTCATCGCGCAGGTAGGGAATTGGGTTACGCGAAAAATAGAGGGCGTAGCCATCATGTCGTCGAGTGACTTTGACCAGGTTTGGATCAAAAATCTTATCGTCTTCGATAGGACAAACCGGGGTAATGATATCGGGTAAGGGTGTCGTTTTTTGAAAACCGTCAATTAATTGATCGATAATGGCCGGTTCGATAAGCGGCAGATCGCCTTGTACGTTGACGATAATATCACCCTCTAACTGTTCTAAAATCGACACGATGCGCTCTGTTCCAGAAACACAGCTTGAGTCTGTCATCCACACTTTCCCTCCCCAACTTTGCACGACTTCTGCCACTTTTTCAGAATCGGTGGCAATATGCACTTCACTTGCCCTTGAAGCTTGTAGACAGCGGTGATAGACATGCCAAAGCATGGGATAACCCCCTATATCAGCCAGTACTTTGTTAGGTAAGCGTGAGGAGGCAAGACGGGCCGGAATGACGACAATGGCTTTTAAATTATTCATTTTATTAATGGTTAATTTGCAAACTCAAGTTGGAACGAAAATTTGTAGGTAGCGGTTTTTGGCTACAAAAACAGGGGAATGGTGGGCAACAAAAACCCGTTACCCACCCTACAATATTCCTTAATGCCCGCCTTCCAAATTCAAGCCAACCACGCCAATAATAATTAAACTCAACGAAATGACTTTAATTAAGGTGGCGGGTTCTTTAAACCATAAAACCCCCACAATTGCGATAAATGCGGTGCCTAATCCCGACCACACTGCGTAAGCTATACTGACATCTATTGTTTTCAGTGCCAGGGCTAATAAACTGAGACCCACCATGTAAAAACTCAGCATGGCGATTATTGGCCCTATTTTGGTAAACCCGTCTGACAGTTTCATTGAAATCGTGCCAGATGCTTCTAGTATGATTGCGATAATCAAGTAAATCCAACTAATTGTGTTTAAATCATCAAAATCCACTATTCTGCTTCCTCTTCTGTTTCAGCTTCGTTTCCTGTTTCAGCTTCGTTTCCTAAATCCACAATTCGTTCTAAGCCTACCAGTTGCTCTTGTTCTTTTAAACGAATCAAGTTGACACCTTGCGTATTGCGGCTGACAATCGAAATACCCGTGACCGGGGTGCGGACTAACGTACCACGATTACTGATTAACATAATGTCATCGTCATCTTCAACTTGTACTGCGCCAATCACTTTACCATTACGTTCAGAGGTTTTAATGGCGATAACCCCCTTGCCGCCTCGTCCTTTTGCGGGGTAATCATCAATAGGAGTCCGTTTGCCAAAACCGTTTACTGTTGCTGTGAGTATTGTACCCCCAATACGAGTGATAATCAGAGAGATGACTTGATCGTCATCGACCAGTCTGATGCCACGTACACCACGAGCGGTTCGACTGATAATACGAACACGGCTTTCATTGAAGCGCATCGCTTTACCATTTTTGCTAAATAGCATGACATCACGTTCTCCATCGGTAATCTCTACCCCGATTAATTGATCATCGTCATCTAAATTAATCGCAATAATACCATTCGAGCGAGGACGAGAAAATTCGATCAGCGGCGTTTTTTTCACTGTCCCTTTAGCGGTTGCCATGAAAACAAATTGCGTTTCGCTAAATTCACGTATTGGTAAGATGGCATTTATCCGTTCTTTTTCTTCTAGCCGCAACAAATTGACAATGGGTTTACCCCGTGAAATGCGACTGGCTTGGGGTAATTGGTATACCTTTAACCAATAAACCTTACCTAAGCTGGTAAAACATAAAATGGTATCATGGGTGCTGGCGATAAAGAGCTTATCGATAAAATCTTCTTCTTTCATTTGTGTGGCCGATTTACCTTTGCCACCGCGTTTTTGAGGCTCGTAACCGCTCACCACCTGCGCTTTAACATACCCTTCATGAGACAGCGTGACGACCACATCTTCTTCCGTGATTAAATCTTCCATACTCAATTCGCTCGCGTCTTGAATAATTTCAGTCCGTCGATCATCACCATATTCATCAAGCACGACTAACAATTCAGCGCGTATGACTTGCATCAAGCGATTGCTATCATTGAGAATGTCTAACAATTCATGAATTTGGACTAATAAGATTTTAAATTCGGCCAAAATTTTGTTTTGTTCCAAGCCCGTTAAACGGTGCAAACGTAATTCTAAAATCGCTTGCACTTGAGCATCAGATAAAGCATAGCCGGTTTCAGTCAAACCAAATTCAGAAGACAGATCCTCAGGCCGTGAGATTTCAGCTTCTTGTAACAGTTCAACGACCACTCCCGGTTTCCAAACTTGTTCGGATAAACTCTGTCGTGCCTCCTGTGGTGTTTTAGCCGCTTTAATGAACGTAATGATAACATCAATGTTTGTTAATGCAACCGCTAAACCTTCTAAAACATGTGCCTTATTTCTGGCTTTGCGTAATTCAAAAACGGTGCGCCGCGTTACGACTTCTTGCCGGTGACGAATAAAAAATTCAATCAATTCCTTCAGATTCAGTAAACGGGGTTGCCCATCGACTAAGGCCACCGTATTGATACCAAATACGGCTTGCATTTGCGTATGTTGAAAGAGATTATTCAGCACAACATCAGCGATTTCACCGCGCCGCAATTCAACAACGACGCGAATCCCGTCTTTATCGGATTCATCGCGTAAGGCGGTGATACCTTCGATCTTTTTCTCTTTGACCAGCTCAGCAATTTTCTCAATTAAACGGGCTTTATTAACCTGATAAGGTAGCTCTGTGGCAATAATTTTTTGTTTTCCGTTCTCTTCCTGTTCAATTTCTGTACGAGCGCGAATATAAACACGCCCCCGCCCAGTACGATATCCTTCCAAAATCCCTTTTGCTCCATAAATCACGGCTGCGGTAGGAAAATCAGGGCCGGGAATCAGTTTCATCAAGTCGTCAATGGTTAAAGTGGGATCATCAATCAAGGCAACACAGGCATTGATCACCTCACGCAGATTATGAGGCGGAATATTGGTTGCCATACCAACCGCAATGCCGCTAGAACCATTGATCAATAAATTAGGAATGCGCGTCGGAAAAACGGTTGGTTCCGATTCCGATTCATCATAATTCGGAATAAAATCGACGGTTTCCTTGTCAATATCTGCCAACATTTCATGGGCAATTTTAGCCATGCGAATTTCAGTGTAACGCATGGCGGCTGGTCGATCCGCATCAATTGAGCCAAAATTGCCTTGCCCATCAACCAACATATAACGCAAAGAAAAGGGTTGGGCCATGCGAACGATAGTGTCATACACGGCTGTATCACCGTGAGGATGGAAACGCCCAAGCACTTCACCGACAATTCTTGCGGATTTTTTATAAGGTTTATTCCAAGCATTACCCAGTTCATTCATGGCGTATAATGAACGTCGATGTACGGGTTTCAGTCCATCCCGCACATCCGGCAACGCCCTACCGACAATCACGCTCATTGCGTAATCTAGGTAGGATTTTTTCATTTCATTTTCAATACTAATAGGCTGGATTTCTTTGGCAAATTGAACCATTTAATTTTCTGTTTCCTGAGGTCAATGGTAATCTAAAAAAAAGGGGATAATTATATCACAAAAACGCTATTCAGTTATGAGTTCCACGCCAAAATTTTTGCACAACATTTTAGGGCGTTCGCCCTTTTTAAAATAAGGGTTTGAAAAGCTATAGAACGCGGATTTAAAAGGATGAGCATAAATTTGCGTTATCAGTGTTCTATCATCTCACCCAAATGGCATCACGACTCAAAATTCATGCTTTTTAATTCATGCTTTTTTTTAAAGAAATTATCGCCATTTTAATTATCAATTATTTTTTCTAAACAAACAATTCTTATCGTTCTTGTCTAATGAATTCCTATAACGCTTTTCATGATCAGTATTTAAAGGCAATGGGCATACAACTTTGGATATCACGGCAGCCTTTGCCGGGATTGACAGATAACGCTTCCTCTGTCAGTGTATCTACTGTTATGTCACCTGAATCTAGCCATACGATGTCTGAAGAAATGGCACAGCTTGACAACGCATCGCAAGCACCTCAACCGGTAACGATGAATGGGGCATCGCAAGATGAGAACAATCAAATGCCTCAATCCGATACTGCGCCACACTTACCTGAAGAAGAACCTACGTCTGAGCAGGCAATGGCAAACCAGCCATCACAGTCTGATGAATCACAAGGGCCTCAATTGGTGAGTGCAATATCTTCACTGCCTGAGACGACTCAAATGCCGAAGCGGGTTGAAGCCCCGCCTGAACCGCCTCAAACGGCGACGTTAAACACCGTATCTACCGCTTCACCGCCTGAAGAGCGCCCAGTGCTTGATTTAGACTGGGACACGTTACGCAATAAAATCGCCACTTGTACTGCCTGTCCTTTGCATCAAAGCCGTATTCAAACGGTGCTTGGAATCGGCAATCGCCAAGCGGATTTGATGTTCATTGGTGAGGCCCCTGGGGCCGATGAAGATGCTCAAGGTGAACCTTTTGTTGGGCGGGCCGGACAATTATTAACGGAAATGCTTTATGCCATTGATTTAAAAAGAGAAGAAGTGTACATTGCTAATGTGATAAAATGCCGTCCGCCGGGGAATCGTGATCCTGAGCCCAATGAATTAGCCTGTTGTGATGCTTTTTTACAACGTCAAATTGCACTGATTGAACCCAAATTGATTGTGGCAGTTGGCCGAATTGCGGCTCATCATTTATTAGCCACTCAAACAGCGATAGGTAAACTACGAGGGCAACGTTTTGAATACGGTGCGTGTAAAATACCTTTGATAGCGACTTATCACCCCGCCTATTTATTGCGTCGTCCAACTGAAAAACGCCAGGCTTGGCAAGATTTACAATTTATTCGTCAAACCTTGAGCGAGCTAAAGACATGAATGCGGTTATTACAAGCAGAGTACAACTGCGTTCGATGCAGATGACAGATTTAGCCCGTGTGATGGTTATTGAAAAAGCCGCTTACCCTTTTCCGTGGACGTTATCCATATTTGAAGACTGTTTACAAGTGGGTTATACGGCTAGGGTTTTAGAAGCCGATAAGCAATTAATGGGTTACGGCTTGATGTCAACGGGGGCTGGTGAAGCGCATATTTTAAATCTCTGCGTCCATCCGAATTGGCAACATTGTGGTTATGGGAAACGCATACTCAAAGACTTATTAAGCTTGGCAAAACAACAAGACATTCAAACCGTTTTTTTGGACGTGCGGCTTTCAAATCAAAACGCAATCAAGCTCTATGATCAATTGTGTTTTAATCAAATCGGAATGCGAAAAAATTACTATCCCAATGGCAAACGAGGTCAAGAACATGCTTTAATGTTTGCTTTGGAATTAAAGTAGGCGGGCAACCGGAATATCCTCTACAATAATAATGTTTTCTAGGTAAGGGCAATCTGTAAGGTTGCCCTCATTTTAGCCCATGCAAGATACTGATAACTGATAACTGATAACTGATAACTGACTATGACTATTGAACAATTGATTGGCAATACGCCGTTAGCACGGTTGCAACATTTACCGGGTAAAACCAGTAATACCATTTTGGCAAAACTGGAAGGCCATAATCCGGCAGGTTCTGTGAAAGATCGCCCGGCCTTGAGTATGATTCAAGAGGCAGAAAAACGCGGAGACATTAAACCAGGTGATACCTTGATTGAAGCCACGAGCGGTAATACGGGTATTGCTTTGGCAATGGTAGCTGCAATCAAGGGCTATCGTATGGTATTGATTATGCCGAAAAATATGAGCGTGGAACGGCGGCAAGTGATGAAAGCTTATGGGGCTGAAATCATGCTTGAGGAAGGCATGGAAAAAGCGCGTGATCTGGCTTTAGAAATGGAACAGCAGGGTAAAGGTAAAATTCTGAACCAGTTTGATAATCCTGATAATCCACTCGCGCATTATCGCACCACTGGGCCAGAAATTTGGCGCGATACCGATGCTAAAGTGACGCATTTTGTCAGTGCAATGGGTACAACGGGCACGATTATGGGCACTTCGCGTTATTTAAAAGAAGTGAATCCAGCTATTCAAGTTGTCGGATTACAACCGGCAGAAGGCGCAAGTATTCCCGGCATACGTCGTTGGCCGACAGAATATTTACCTAAGATTTTTGATGAAACACAAGTTGATCGTGTTATTGATATTGAACAGAAAAGTGCTGAAAACACGACTCGTGCTTTAGCGATGCAAGAAGGGATTTTTTGCGGTATTTCGTCAGGGGGAGCAGTGTCTGGCGCGTTACAGTTGTCTAAAGAAGTGGAAAATGCCGTGATTGTGGTGATTATTTGTGATCGAGGCGATAAGTATTTATCAACTGGCGTGTTTCCGGCTTAAGACAATGCTTAATGGTTATATAGATTTTCAGGTCAATAATTTCACAAGGGCAGACATGCCGATCGGCATGGTTCAAATAATAGCCCACCGGTAACACATTAAAGGAGGGCGAACACGATCGGGCAGCCCCTACAGACGCAATGTATGGGCGAACCTTTGTTATCGCCCTTTCTGAAGATTATCCTGTGTAAAAATAGGAAAAACGAAATGTTTAGCAGTATTGTCTTAGAAAATCTGGCGGCTTTCCAAAAATTAGACTGGCAACCATTGGAACGTATTAATCTCATTATCGGTGAAAACGATACCGGCAAAACCTATCTTTTAAAAATACTTTACTGCCTTGCTCGCAGTGTTGAGGAATCTCATAAAACATCGACTGGGCCGTCTCGCACTTGGCAAGAAGTCTTGGAAAACAAGCTATTATGGACTTTTCAGCCGCCCGATTGGCGCTTAAATCAATTGATTTCAAAAGGACAAGAACGTCTTCAAGTCTCAGCCTGTTTTTATGACAGCCATCTTTATTTCGTATTGGGAGACAAAACCACAACGGCCATTTCTGAAGTCAGTGAATTGACTGAACGCTTTCCTCAATTCAATACTTTATTTATTCCGCCAAAAGAGATATTGACCGCTTTTGATGCCATTGCTGCCACTAGGGAACAATTAGAAATTGCTGGCTTTGATGATACTTTTTTTGATCTCATTAAAGCACTTCGTTTACCTGTGACAAGAGGCAAGATTCAAGACAATTTACAAAAAGCGGTTACGATATTAGATCGTATTCTGAAAGAGGGGCAAATTCAGTTTGATAAACAACGCTTTATTTTTAAACGAGATAATACCCAATATGCCATGTCTGAGACAGCCGAAGGCATTAAAAAACTCGGTATATTACAAACCTTGATTCGTAATCGCAAAATAAAACCAGGCACAATTCTCTTTATTGATGAACCAGAAGTCAATTTGCATCCGAAAGCCATTGTTGGGCTAGTCGAAATGTTATTTCATGTCGCTCGTGCTGGTATCCAAGTTTATATTGCCACGCACAGTTATTTTATTCTCAAACGATTTGAACTGCTTGCCCGACAACATAATGAACGGATACCCGTGTGTTCTCTCTCTCGGACTCAAACAAAAGGGGTAACTGCCGACTTTTATGATTTACGCGACGGTATGCCCCCTAATCCGATTACCGATGTTTCTATTGAACTTTATGAGCAAGATGTGCGGCTAGATATTGAATTATGAGTACCTATCAAGAATCTGGATTGATTATCACATTACAAGACTGTGAACATTTCCGTTTTCAAGATTGTCAAGCTTACAAACAGCTATCGGGAGTCAATTTAATAAGAAATGGATTTTGGTTGGTCGCAAACGGATACAAACACATTATGGCTTATAGAACTCAAAGAATACGCTAATTTAACATATAAAGAACAATTACAAGATTATTTGCTTGATAATTTGGTCAATAAAGCAACGGATAGTTTACTCATGTTGGCAGCAATGTGGGCAAAAACTAATCAAGGTTTAAAATTGGCAGAATGCTTGCCGCCGGTTATTCATCAATTCTCTGGTAGATTAAAGCTTTTTTTTATACTCAAAATTGATAGAATTGCTTTTAAAAGTCAAATAGGCGTTCTCAAAGATGAATTAAAAAACAGACTGCGTGGTAGAGTCGCTTTTTTTGATGTTAGACACGTTACTTTAGTCGATCACTTGACAGCGATAAAATGTGGTTTGCCGCTTGTCATTAACGAAACCAGTATTTAGATTTTTAAGATAAAAACCATTTTATCTTTTTTTTTCAACTCAACTCACAACAAACACTTAAACACAACTGAAAAGGAGTCATTTTATGACGGGTAGAACAGAGGTTATTGCAGGCATCATTGCAGGCATCATTGCGGGTTTCTTTGGCATAGTGGGTGTCTGGTACCAACATTATCTTGAAAACCCGGAGCCTGAAAAAACGACGGTCACCGAAACCGCGAAACCCACTGAAACCGGAAAAAATACGCCACAGCTTGAGAAACTCCTCAAAAGAGCCGAGAAAGGTAATGCTGTCGCGCAATTTAAATTGGGCGTGCTGTACACCAAAGGGGAAGAAGTAGAACGCGATTTGACTCAGGCCGCTGACTGGTATCGCAAAGCCGCTGAACAAGGACACAAAAATGCACAATTCAAGCTGGGGCGATTCTACGAAAAGGCTAAGGGGGTAGAGGCCGATCTCACTCAAGCCGAACACTGGTATCAAAAAGCAGCTGAACAAGGTCACAAAAAAGCTCAAAAAAGCTTAGAGTTGTTATCAAAGCAATAAAGGGCAACCACAACAGATTGTCCCTACAAACTATTGATGTGGTAGGGGCAATCCTTTGCCCTAGACTGACTTGACCAACAGAATTTTTTGATTTATTCGTTCTATTAATATTAGGCAACTCAAAAAAATTAATAGTTCACCAAGCAAATGAGACCCTTTTCTCATAGCGACAAGTTGTTCATCAAATAATCACAATGTTAATAACGCCATACCTATTATTAGGCTTATAAATAGATATTGAGGATTTTCCCTGTATAAAATTAAGGATTTTCCCTATATCCAAAAAACGAGCTTGAGCTATGCTTGAAAGTAAGTACAAAGCATTACATCATGCAAATGAGTATAAAATTGGCATAACGAATGTAACTGATTTACCACTAAAATTATTAAGGAAATAAAGCAATGAAAAAGACAACGTTATCTATTGCTATCAGCTTAGCGTTGCTAGGCGGAAATGCGGCAGTCTTAGCAGAATCTGGCTTATCAGCTGCGAACAGTGGCGCGACGGCTAATTATTTGTCAAGCGATCTGAGAAAGAAAGAGGATGGGCCGGCCGGTAGGCCTGGCGCTGGTGGCCCTAGTGGTGATAAACATGTCCCAGGTGCTGATAAACCCGCTGGTGGCCCTAGTGGTGACAAATCCGCAGCTGGTGATAAACCCGCTGGTGGCCCAGGTGGTGATAAATCCGCTGGCGGTGATAAACCCGCTGGTGGCCCAGGTGGTGATAAATCCGCTGGTGGCCCTAGTGCGGGGGCAGAAAAACCAGAACCCGTTCTAATCTCTGAGAGCCTGTTCAATATCTTTTTAGAAGTAAAGAAATAAAGGCTAAAACCACCATTTGAGCAGAAGTGTCTAGTTTGCGTTCACAATTTTTCCAAAGTCTGTGACATTTTTCTAACCAAGCGAAAGAA
>Ga0190315_1000222_pt1 | contig 35340 bp, 22 predicted proteins | sample 48701101_MG_FD_161673 | JGI IMG/M metagenome (GOLD analysis project Ga0190315, IMG submission 161673) | Hydrothermal vent sediment bacterial communities from Southern Trench, Guaymas Basin, Mexico - 4870-11-0-1_MG | ecosystem: Environmental > Aquatic > Marine > Hydrothermal vents > Sediment ...
ATCTGTTGTTGGTTGAAGACAACCCTGACTATTTGGAACTGTTAATAGAAGAATTGGAAGACTTTGGTTATCAACATATCGAAACCGCGAATGATCCTGATGAAGCCAAAGAAAAATTGAACCAGCATTTATTTGAAGTCATTATCGCTGATATGCGACTTAAAGGAGACAGTGGTGGCGGATTTGTGGTGTTTGATGAAATCCAAAAACGCAATATTACTGCCGTTGTGATTATTCTCACCGCCAATGACACGGTAAAAGATTGTCGCCACGCCTTTAAGCTAGGTGCGGGTGATTACATTTCCAAAAATATGCAGGGGAATGTGTTTGAAATCTTGCACAACTCTATCCAAGAAGCCATTACCTACCTCAATCGGTGGGGCAACCGCAAAGATGAAATGTGGATCAAAGAAAATCAAGCGGCTCTGTTGGCGCGCTATCAGAATCAATATGTGGCGGTGATCAATAACCAAGTGATTGAGTCAGCCGAGACTGAAGAGGCGCTTAAGGCGCGGATTCGTGAACGGAAGTTGCCGCTGTTTTTGCTGGTTATCCGAAAGATTGAGGCGGAAACAACGCAACCCCCGTTGATAAACGATTTGCGGCTACAAGAAGAAAGTGATAGCTTGGAATTTAAAAGCACTTTGCAATGGGATGTGAAAAAAAGTTGTCAAAATGAGGCATTACGGTTTGAAGTGTTGGGTACGCTGGTTGGTTTTATGAACCATGAAGGCGGTACGTTATTGATAGGGGTGCAAGATGATCACAGCGTTTTGGGCTTAGAATCAGATTTGGATAGTTTGGGGCAAGGCAAAAATCTTGATGATTTCCAACAACTGTTAAACAACCTCATCAGTGATCGCATTGGCGCTGCGCTTGCGCCACTGCTCAAAATCCGTTTTGAAAATCTTGAAGGCAAGGCAGTTTGTGCGATTGATGTTAAAAGAGCAGCAGAGCCCGTTTTTTTGGCGGTTCAAGAAGGTAAACAGCGCATCAAAAAATTCTATAGTCGTCAGGGTAATACTACCCGTCTGCTCGATGTTGAACAAACACACCATTATATTCGATTGAATTGGAAGTGAGAGTCTTTGCTCCGGCCTTCAAGATTTCTCTTGGTATGACAGACATCGCCATTAATTGCAGATTTTTGGCTCCCCGAAAAACATTCATATCTAATCATATAAGATCAGTACGCGGTTGACATCATTCGGCCATTCGGTGTCAACCGTATTAAAGGCGATGATTTCAATCAAAGGGGCAACCACAAGGGATTGCCCCTACAATATCAACAATTATCTGGCATTGATGCAGCTTGCCCCCATCCTAAAACCTATACTTAGCATCGTCATAAGAACCTGCGTGTTCGCCCTAATTTTCTGAAAATCTATATATACATTAGACTAAAGATTCGGCAACCGTCTCAACTTAACATAATCAAGCAACCCATCCAAATCTTCTCTGGTTGACCAAAGTACGCCCTGTTCTTGCATAAAACTCTCCGCTTTTTGGGTAAAGCCATCATGGCTAAAAAACCAGGCGCGGGCAAAATCAGCCCCTATATCCTTTCTCACCCATTCGCCCTTATCAATCAGTTTTTGGATTTCGGCAATACCCATTTTACGCCCATGATGCCATTTACTTTCTGCCACCCATTGTTCAACCCCAGCACCACCATGAATATCAATCTCACTATCGGCTCCCGGTGCGAGTTTTTCACGCTGGTGAATATAGCTGAAATCCGGTATGGCCACTTCAACATCCTGATGAAAATAATGCCCCGGTAATTTCTGTCCTTGGGCATTGAAAAGAATTTGAACCATATAAACTTCAGCCAAATAGCCCGTGAGATCACTGAATTGCCGCTTGAGACGACCGTATTTAAGACGCAAGGCTTCTCGTACTTGACCCTTGTTTTGCCTCTCAATTTCAATTCGTCCCCAGACTTTTATAAATTCTAACAAAATCGGATCTTGCACTTTGCGGAACCACCCCCCCAATTCCATATATTCCAGTAAATCGCCACGGGACAATTTAATGAGTACCTCTCGAATTTGGGCTAAGGAGACTTCTTTACCCTCGCGTTCTCTCAGTTCTTGTTGAATTTGTTCGGGGTAAATTTCATCATCTTTGTTATCCGCTTGGGTAGCGGAGAGATACAATATCCATTTAGTAATACCATACTCATTAATCCGTTCAATCCAACGGTTGACTTGATCCGAAAGTTCACTCCAAATAAATCCTGATGACAGATCAACAGCTAAAATTTTGTTAAGCGTTTCTTCATTCGATATAGCTTTGCTCAGTTTCGCAGTTTGTTTGATGATAGCGGTTATATAAAATGGATTGCCGCCACACCGTTCTGCTATTATCGGAGCCATTTTTTCAGAAACGTCGGCTTGATAATAGCGTGCCGCTTTGCGTACCAATTCCGTTCCCCAATAACCGGTTAACGGTTCAATCGGCTCACTTTCAAAACGCCCAAATAGGGAACCACGCCCTAAAATTTCCCGACTTAAAATACTCATAGCCGAGCCCGTGACGAAATGGGGACAAGTCAGCGATTCAACGGCTTCCTGCATATAACCCACCACCTCAAAATCATAGTGTGGTAGGCGCGTATTTTGAAATTCGTCTAAAAATACCACGATAGTACTCTCATCCATTGCGGCAACTCGACGAGGATGACAAAGTGCGACTTGTTCAGGGATAATAATCTCCTTATTTTGTAGGCCCTCAAAAAAATTTAAGGTAGATTTAAAACCCTTCGTGAGATTAATTTTCTCCTGAATAATCTTTATCAACTGATGGGGTGTATAAACGTCAGATAATAACTCGGTGTCATGTAAGCGAAACGCCGCATACCAACGCATGAAATTTTCTACATAGTTAAGCGCAAAATTCCAGTCATCCTTGAAAGTATCAGGAAAACTATAATAGACAGGCACTACCGCTTTGGGATCCCGATAGTCTTGCTCAAAAAACAAGCGATTGACAACCCGTTTAAAAATTTCCGTTTTACCCATGCGCCGTTGCCCTAATAGTACAGTTGAACCGGTACGCCTCGTTCGCGCCTTCAGGGCGGCTTGGTATAGATAGTCTAAAAATTCTTGGCGATCCGTATAAACCTCTTCAGGTACCAATGTCTCAATCGCCCAATTGGGGATAGGTTGAGTTTGATTCATTTAGATGTTAACCTCATTATGTTAATAGTTTTGATATTATAAGCACGAAACGATAGAATATTCAATCGTTCAATTGTTATAGTTACTTACTGATAACTGATTTCCACGCAAATGTTTTTGCGTGAAATGTGGAACTGATAACTGATAATAGTTAAATGAGTATGTTATTAATGCTTAGAGTGTGACTTCTATTTTATGTCTTTCACTGACGACATTAAAATTAATTAAAATAGGGTTGCTTGCAAAGCGTAAAAGAAATTTAAGAACCATGAGGCATAACTATGCTAATGACTAAAGCACAAACTTCAATAAGAGAAGCCCATACACAACCCATTTTAAAAGTAGACGACATTGCCATCGACGATACACGACAAACTTTAAAAGAAGTGCTCGATCTAGCGAAGATCGAAAAAAAACGTTTGACATTGGTATACGAAAATACGCTTTTTTTGACAGTCGTGCCAATAGATGATGTTGACGTAGTAGCAAAACTTGAGGATTGTATTGATAATGCCAATGCAGACGATGCACTCAAAGAAGAAGGTTTCATTTCGTCAGCCCAACTTGACAAGGAACTGGGGTGGTAACTTGTGGTTTATACAATTCAATACAAACCGGCGGCATCACGCCAAATTGCCAAACTGAATAAAAGTATTCAGGCCAGATTAAAACCTAAAATAAAGGCTTTAGCCAACAATCCGCGTCCAGACGGTGCTAAAAAGCTACAAGGCTATGAAAATCGTTATCGTATTCGGGTGGGTGATTATCGCATTATCTATGAAATATGGGATAATGCCTTAGTCGTTGTAGTAACTGAAGTCGGTCATAGAAGTAGTGTTTATGAGTCATAAGTTTTCTCGGAGATGCCGTTTCTTACAACTTTGAATCACAGACTCGGTGATTTTAAAAAACAATTAACAATTAACAATTCATCATTTAATTATTCATCATTTAACACAGGAACAAAACTAGGGTGAAAAATAATCCGCAAAACCACGTCAGATTTAACACCCCAGGAAGGCTCCCTATAGTTATTATTTAATACACACCACACCATCGCGTTGAATAGCTATGGCAAAGCGTTAACGGACAAAGGCGAGTTTCAAAAAGGCCTTTGAGATATTTGAGCCTTCATTACAAATTATAGCGTTTCCCTTTTGCGTGAAAGACAGAAGTCAAAGGGGCAAGCCCTTGTAGTTGCTGTGCCCCTACATTTAGCGTAGCTGATCTTCGGCTCTTAGCTTAAATGGATAAATTCTCCACTATGACTAATAATTTGGAACGTAAATCGGGCCCACGCAAAATCAATTTGGAACGTAAATCGGGCCCACGCAAAATCAATTTGGAACGTAAATCGGGCCCACGCAAAATCAATTTGGTTTGAAAATCGGGCCACGCAAAATAAATTTGGAACGTAAATCGGGCTTTCGCGAAAATCAATTTGGTTTGAAAATCGGGCCAATGCAAAATAAATTTGGAACTAAAATAGGCAGTCGCAGCATAAAAATGCTTGCTATTTAGATATTTAGAGCATTTCTCATAATGATTTTTTGCCGCTTTGCGCCGCTGAGAAAAGCGTGAGATTGATTAAAAAAGCCTCACAAATTGAAATGATTTCAAACCAGCATGAACATTTTTCATCTATTCTTCAGGGGCAAGGTATTTTAACCATTACTTGCTTTGCCAATGTCTTTATTTTCATAACATCTTGTGGATGAGTTTGATGATACTGTTGTTGTTCTTGAAGTAATTTCTGTAAATGGGCTTCAATATTATTACGGTTAATTAATATTCCAAAATCATCAGGTATCACGCGCCCTAGTGCTTGATAATCGAATAACTTATCGAGTACCAAATCCCCTACTTCTTTTTTGAAATGCGAAGATTCCCAATACCATTGCATCTGTTGTGTGGGTTTAACCGGTATTGTTTCAGTTGTGATACTATTATAACCCGTAAAATCCCATAATGGATATATTGGCTTATCAGGGTGTTGAGCCGCATCTTTAGCCAGAATGGCTACTAAATCCCGTTTCCATTGTTCAAAAGTCGGATATAAACCCATTATGCGGAGTGCCTCCAGTTGCCAAGCATGTACTGGTGAAATAAAGAGTTTGACTGAAATACCACGTTGCCTCGATTTTTCAAGCATTCTTTGAAAACGGTGCAACCTATCTTGACTGTAACAAAAACCAGCATACGTGTTTTTATTAACAAAAAAGTTTTTCCTCAGAATATTGATAAATAATTGATGGTGGGGCAAAGGGAATTGTTTGTTGGCAAAACCTTGCTCAGTCAATATCGCATGATAAGCGGCTCGCTTTTTGGCAACATTATCACTGATTGTTTTGATCGCGTAGTACATTTCATCTAGGGAAAAAGTGCCGCTCAGTTTTGTCCAAATAGAATAGTGTTCAGAAAACATAGATTGCTCAAAATCAGCATTAATGGTGCGGCGGCTAGAAAAGGTTAGAAAGTCAAGAGAAAATACCATTTCCTTTAGATGGCGATGGTGTTTTAGAATGTAGTCGAATACTTTTTCTAATTCATAGATATTAGTACCGGTTAAAGAAGCGTTATAGGTTGCCCCTATTTTTTGGAAAGCGGCATGGGTAGGATTTATAGCATTATTGGCGCGCGAGGTGCCCAAAATAACAGCCTGATAATCTGCTCCTAATAAACCAATTGCCTTAATAGTACGCAGTCCAAGGATTTCTACTTGCGTTTTTTCGCTGTTGATGCCAGCCATTTTGATGAATTGATATTTCCCAAATGGATCGATTAAGCTGTTAAATGTGGCAACGCTGAACAATAAAATGCTGAACAACAAACCAAAAAATTTAAGGTAGGATAAATGAGACATAAAAATTAAGGGTTAATGGAGGCAGGAAAATTTAATGGTTTGTCAAATAGTGTTGACTTTTTGTTAAATGTTAAACAGAAAATGAGGGTTTGAACACTTAACACCTATCCGTTTTCTATAATGCGATGTTTCGATGCCTCGCGTCTCTGTATTTGTAAACGCGATGCCTCGCTAGAGACGCACGGCCGTGCGTCTCTACAATGGAAACAATCCCTTAACCGTTGTACTTTTGACAAACTGATAGGTGGTAAGGGTTTGAACAAATCTAAAAAATAACGATAGGATAACGGGTAAAATGAGTAGAATGAAAAAAGAGGATAATATATCACAGCGTTGGATTTTTATCATTGGATGCTATAACTCAGGCACAACTTTATTGGAGAGGATTCTTCGACAACACCCCTCTATTGCTGGCTTACCCGATGAGGGGCAGTTTTTAACTGACGCGCTGCTTGAACCAAGAGCCGTCGGTGTTCCTCGTTTATGGGCGGAAAAAGAAAACTTATTTCGTTTGTTGCCGGATCAGGAAAATGCTAAGGGTATCCAAGTCAAGCAAGATTGGACAGCTTTACTGGATAAACCTGATGCCCCATTTGCCGTAGAAAAATCGCCAACCCATTCCGCTAGAACGTTATGGTTGCAACATCACTTTAATTCCCCTTACTTTATTCATATTGTTCGCAATGGTTATGTCGTCGCACTGGGTATCCATGATAAGGTATTAAAATCTTTTGGCACAATGCCTGATCTTTTGCCTAAAGCGGCTAATCAATGGACGAGAAGTCTAGAAGTCGTATTAGAAGATGCCCCCAAACTCGAACATTTTTTGGAAATTCGTTATGAAGATTTAGCGCGTGATCCTGTCGGTGTCACGAATCAGATTTTTAATTTCTTAGGATTGCCGGAACTTCCGCCTGAAACATTGAGACAAAAATATCTCATACATGGTTCATCTACAGTGATTGAAAATAAAAACGCTGCCCGTTTAACACAATTGACTCAAAAACAGGCGGAAATTATTGAGGAGAGGGCGGGTAAACTATTAGAGAATTATGGTTATTATAGGCATAACTTATGGCTCGGTTATGCAAAAACTAGAATTCGCGCATTCGGAAAATTACTCCACAAATTCTATGTCAGTTGCATGAGAAAAACCTAGTCATTCTAAGTTTAGCACCTAGCAGCCTGTCGGAGAATACCACTTAAGTCATTGTTTTGTATAACATTTATGATTATTGTAAAAGCGATGAATAATCAATGAGTATTAAGCGGCCCGATTTTCGTTCCAAATTCTTTTTTTAAAACGCAAAAGGCGCAAGAGACGCAAAAGGCGCAAGATTTTTTAGCGTGCTTCTTTAGCGCCTTTAGCGTCTTTAGCGTCTTTAGCGTTGATATCAAATCAATTTATTTGATAAAGGCTATGAGGAAACTATGAAAAGATTTTCACCTGATCGTTTTTTTAATCAAACGCAAAAAAAAATGTTGCCTTGTGCTATTAAACAGATTTCAATCGAAAATTACCAAAGCATTATTAAAACTCATATTGCAGACTTGCCTGTTGATACGCAGTGGATTTTTCTGACTGGGGAGAATGGCTTTGGAAAAACGATGGTTTTACAGGCGATTGCGATCAGTTTATTTGGCAATCAAGATCAATACCGTATTTTGACTGACTCGGATTGTCAGACTTGGGTGGAATTTAAAAACCAGGGGCGTAATCAAATCAATATTTTGGGAAGCCCACATTTTAAACCCTTTACTCACTTGGTGGCTTATGGCTCTTCCAGGTTAGAGATTCAAAATCAACAAGCGCGAAATGAAATCTCCGCTAAAAGTACAACGACTTATGGCTTATTTCATACGGATGGTATTTTATTAAACATTGAATATGAGCTGTTTATTGGCTATCTCAAGAAAAATGCTCAGTATGAGATTATCAAAAATACCCTTCTGAAATTATTGCCACTGATGGCTGACATACAAGTCAATGATCAGGATGAAGTGGTTTATCTTGAAAAAGAACATGAAAAGAGTGATAAAACCTATCAGGGTTTGCCATTTGAAAAACTGGCCGCTGGGCATAAAAATATCATTGCAATGATTGGGGATATGTTGATTCGTTTTTATGCGGTGCAACCGGAAGTGATTGAACCTCAAGACTTTTCTGGTATCGTTTTGATTGATGAATTGGATTTGCATTTACACCCAAAATGGCAACGCCAGTTACCCAAATGGCTATCAACCGTTTTTCCGAAAGTACAATTTATTGCCTCTACCCATAGCGTGATTCCATTTTTGGGGGCACCCAACAATTCAGTCTTTCTGAAAGTGAGTCGCTCTCAGGCGCAAGGCATCACAATAAACAGAATCAATATCGATATCAGCAATTTATTGCCTAATACTTTATTGACTTCACCGCTGTTTGATTTAGAAGGAAAGGATATCAAACAGGACAATAATCAAAGTTTAACCGATGTGAGAACTGAGGAAACTTATGATGAACTCAAGTTGAATGATGAAATCAGAGCCAGTCTCAAAGCGTTTGAAGCAAGCCGTGATGATTTTCCTGATGATTTATTTGAAATAGAACCTAAAAAATGATCCAAGTCAAAAAGGATTATGATAATCCACCAGCTGGTTTAAATAGCAAAGGTTGCCAAAATCAACTCAAAAAGGCCCTCATTGAAAAAGATCAGCATATTTTCAGTTCTCATTGCTATCGAGATGCCACTTATGAGGTATTAAAAAGCGATATTTATCATCGTAAATGTGGTTATTGTGAAAGCGATACCACCGCTGGCGCGGCATTACAAGTTGATCATTATCGTCCAAAAAAGCGTATTCAAGAGGATCAGACACATACAGGGTATTACTGGCTGGGTTATGAATGGAGTAACCTTATCCTCGTTTGTTCAACCTGTAATAGTAAAAAATCTAATCAATTTCCGCTTGAATCCAGCGGCAAAAGAGTTAGACAAGCGCCACTTGATAATCATGGCGAGTTAGATCAAAATGCCAGTAGGGCGGATTCGTCCGCCCTTTTAGGCGAAAAACCTTTATTATTAAATCCTGAAATAGATAACCCTGAATTGCATTTAGTCTTTTTGCCGAATGGTGAAATAAGAAGCAGAACTGAACTGGGTAAAAAAACCAAAGAGATTTGTGACTTAAACCGAGCCGATTTAGTCATCGCACGCAAAACGATTGTCGATAATTTTTTGGCTGAAATCAGAGAAGAGTTAAACGACTTTAAAAACCAGCGCATTGATAAAAAGACATTACAACATTCACTCAAAAAAATAATGACGAGAATTTTTAAAAGTTTATCGCCTACTCAACCTTATTCTCGTTTAGGTTGGTTTATGTTTCATAAATTTGAGGTATTCTTTGTCAAACCCTTAGAATCGAAACAACAACAAGTACTCAAGAAGGCTTTTCAATTATTTAAGGAGGGGAAATTATAATCAGGTGGCGCTTTGATTTGTTTTCAAACGACTGAATTTTTGCCCCTTTGCGCCTTAGCGTCTTTGCGTGAGAAAGATAGAACGCAGATTATCATGATTGATCATGATTAACACTGATTAAGATCAGCGTAAATCAGGACAATCAGTACAATCAGCGTTCTATCATGAGTACTTTGGCTCCGGGGAATGATCGGATTGGTGCAAAGGCCTCTTGGTAGGCTGGGTACCGACAATGAACTCAATCTCATCCCCAGATTTCACCAAACGCTTACCCACCCTCTAAATCTGTTGGCCTTGAATATACGGGATGACAAGGTTTTGATAACTGATAACTGATAACTGATAACTGATAACTGTAACTCCCTTCAATCCAATTCCAAACCGGAGAACTGATCTGATGAAATGGTTTAAAAAATGGTTTAAGAAAAAAGACACCCCCCGTGTAGAAGATAAAATCGCTCATGCCAAAGCTTTATTTGATCAAGGTTTTGAAGCCTATGATCGGGGCAACTTTCAATCCGCCCGTGAGGCTTATGCGGCGTGTCTTGATGAATATCAAACATTGGTTGACCAAGGACAGACCCAGTTGCTACCCGCTTTGGTAGGAACACACCTGAATCTAGCACTCTGCCTTGATTCCTTTAGTGAGTTCTTTTTGAAGCGCATGAGTTATAGCTTTAGGGAAAAGGAACATGAATACTTGATTGACTCGGGTAATGTCAGATTGCAATCAGAAAAAAACTTTGAAGAAAAACGCGCTCATGCCGAAGCTTTATTCTATCAAGGTCTTCAAGCCTATAATCAGGGCAACTTTCAATCCGCCCGTGAAGCTTTTTCGGCGTGTGTTGATGAATCTCAAACATTGGTTGACCAAGGACAGACCGACTTGCGATCCAGTTTGGCTGTAACGCGCATGAATTTAGCCAGCTGCCTTGCAAAATTGGGCGAATTGGCCTTGGCCCGCACCACTTTGGAGACGACGTTAAACGAGTATCAAAGCTTGATTGAACAGGGCAGAGTCGAGTTGCTTCCAGAATTGGCGACAACGCGCATGAATTTAGCCACCTGCCTTCAACAATTAGGCGAATTGGCCAAAGCCCGCACGACTTATGAGACGACGTTAAAGGACTTTCAAAGCTTGATTGAACAGGGCAGAGTCGAGTTTCTTCCCGAATTGGCGAAAACGCGCATGAATTTAGCCAACTGCCTTGCAAACTTGGGCGAATTGGCCTTGGCCCGCACGACTTATGAGACGACCTTAAATGAGTTTCAAAGCTTGATTGAACAGGGCAGAGTCGAGTTTCTTCCCGAGTTGGCAGGAACGCGCCTGAATTTAGCCAACTGCCTTGCAAACTTGGGCGAATTGGCCTTGGCCCGCACGACTTATGAGACGACGTTAAACGAGTATCAAAGCTTGATTGAACAGGGCAGAGTCGAGTTGCTTCCCGATTTGGCGACAACGCGCCTGAATTTAGCCAACTGCCTTTTGAATCAAGGCGAATTGGCCTTGGCCCGCACGACTTATGAGACGACGTTAAACGACTTTCAAAGCTTGATTGAACAGGGCAGAGTCGAGTTGCTACCCAATTTGGCTCTAACGCGCCTGAATTTAGCCATCTGCCTTTATTCATTGGGCGAATTGGCCTTGGCCCGCACGACTTATGAGACGACGTTAAACGCCTATCAAAGCTTGATTGAACAGGGCAGAGTCGAGTTGCGAAGCGATTTGGCGACAACGCGCATGAATTTAGCCAACTGCCTTTATTCATTGGGCGATTTGGCCTTGGCCCGCACGACTTATGAGACGACGTTAAACGACTTTCAAAGCTTGATTGAACAGGGCAGAGTCGAGTTGCTACCCGAATTGGCGGGAACGCGCCTGAATTTAGCCGTCTGCCTTGATTCATTAGGCGAATTGCCCTTGGCCCGCACGACTTATGAGACGACGTTAAACGAGTATCAAAGCTTGATTGAACAGGGCAGAGTCGAGTTGCTTCCCAATTTGGCGACAACGCGCATGAATTTAGCCAACTGCCTTTATTCATTGGGCGACTTGGCATTAGCCCGCACGACTTATGAGACGACGTTAAACGACTATGAAAACTTAATTGCCCAAGGCCGCGTTGAGTTGCGAGCCGATTTGGCAACAACGCGCATGAATTTAGCCCTCTGCCTTGAAGACATTAATTTCCCAGCCAGCGAAACCCACTATCAGGAAGCCTTTAATCTTCTCCAAAGCTTACAACAAATAGGACAATTATTTCCCGATGCCATTAAAATAATACAAAACATTGCCGATTGGCATCGCCACCCCCAACGTCCGCCCCAACCCGATAAACCCGAAGCCTTCAAATTGGCTAAACTCGGTTTGGATTGGCTGGATGAATTGTTAAACCGGCTATCCGATGCGGCTACCAATTTCATGCTAACCAAAAATCTCCCGCTATTTCGACTGGCAACCGAATTAGCCTTGGAACTCAACCAACCCGAACAAGCTTACCTTATCCTTGAACGCAGCAAATCACGAGTATTAGTCGAACAAATGCTGCGCGAACGCGCTGAGCCTGGCGAACAGGTTGATGAACATTTACGCACCCAATACCGTCAACTGCGGGAACAATTACGCTTGCTGGTTCATCAACTGGGAACTTCAGCCGCAACCGACACGGGCGACGGTACCACACGCTTTTTCACCCCCACCACTCGTCACCTCGAACAGGGCCCTGAACAAACTCAAGCCCTTTGGCAAGCACAACAAGACATTGAACAACAATTGGAGAAACTCCGTCGCGCCATCACGGAACAAGATGCCGCCTTTGGGGAAGCCATACAACCTCAAGCCCTCACCCTTGAGCAAGTGACCGCACTGATTCCAGAAAACACCTTAGTCATTGCCTTTGAACAAGGGCCTGATTTTTTGCGCCTCTATCCTATCACCCAACAAGGCGTTGCCACACCCTGGCAGATCGAGTTGTCTTTAAAAACCGTTTATGAGCAAGCGTTAACCTTTCAAAATGACATGAGAAAATATGCTATTGCGAAAAAGGCGGCGCTTCTCAGAAAAACCGTGACTCAAGTCGAACAATGGTTAAATACGCAATTAGCCCAAGCCTTCACGCAAATCACCACGCAATTTCAACCCCAAGCTCTCATTTTAATCCCCCATGTCGCTTGGCATCTGTTGCCGATTCATTTAGTGCGGATTGCCGATCAGCCCTTAGCCAGGCATTATTCCGTGCAGTATTTACCCGCTATGCAGATAGGCCGTTTAATTGCCGAACGCACTACCGCCAAACAACAAAAAGGGTGTATTATTGCCAACCCAACGCAAGATTTAAGCGCAGCCGAACAAGAAAGTCAAACGGTTTATGAACTGCGCGGGAAAATCGACACCTTACTCAGCCGACAAGACGCTCACTTATCCGCAGTACGCCAAGTGTTAAATCACAGCCAACACAGTCATTTTTCTTGTCATGGGCGTTTTGATCAAAGCTTAAGCCAAGCCGGATTGTTATTAGCTGATGGGCTATTATCTGCCAAAGAACTGTTTACCCGCATCCGTATGGACAATCCCCGCTTAGTCGTGATGAGTGCCTGCGAAACCGCCCAGATTCAACCCAGCCTCGCGGATGAATACATGGGGCTGAGTTCCAGTTTCTTATTTGCCGGGGCCCATAATGTGTTGGCTACCCAATGGCCCGTTGAAGATAATGCCTCCCGTTTACTGATAGAACAGTTTTATCACAATATCAAAGCGGGAGAATCACTGGTGAAGGCTTTAAAACATGCACAGCATCAGTTAAGTCAGATGAGTGTAGACGAGATACAAGCCCGTTTTCCAGAACAAACCATTACTCGTAGTTATAACCATCCTTATTATTGGGCCGGGTTTGTGTTGATTGGGGATGGGGAATAAATGTTATCAGTTATCAGTTATCAGTTATCAGTTATCAAGGCATTGATATCCAGTATGTTCAAAGCCAACTTATGTATCTGACAAACTATAGAACGCTGATTATGGCCTGATTATTATGATTTACGCTGATTAAAAACGCTGATTATGAGAGATTCAATTTGATTTAAATGAGATTTTTTTAACCATTTATTCATTCCGTTGTTCTAAAGAGGAGATATAAATAATGAGCTTACATGATGAAATTCAAGATTATATCAATGACTTACAAGCGTTATTGACAGAAAGCCATGACAAAACATTGCTGAAAAAAGCCCGTGAACAATGGGGAGAAGAGGATGGCCGTTATGAGGTTTTGGAACAGTTTGTCAAATCCCCTCCCTCATCAAGATTCAGTCAATCCGCCGATCCAGCAGACATCAAACCTGATCAAAAAGAGCAAGAAAACAAACCCGTTAAGTAAATGGTGTCGGGGCATATTTATTATTTTACGCCCTGATTGGAATGCATGTTATTTTGCTTGTTTGAAATTGGAGTGCAAAATTTATTTTGCTTGTTTGCACTCCAATCGGGCCGTAAAATCAATTGGGTACGAAAATCGGGCCGCAAAATCAATTGGGTACGAAAATCGGGCCGTAAAATCAATTGGGTACGAAAATCGGCCCGTAAAATCAATTGGGTACGAAAATCGGGCCGCAAAATCAATTTATTTGATAAAGGCTGTGAGGAAACTATGAAAGCATTTTCACCTGTTCGATTTTTTAATCAAACTCAACTAAAAATGTTGCCTTGTGCTATTAAACAAATTTCAATCGAAAATTACCAAGGTATTATTAAAACTCATATTGTAGACTTGCCCGTTGATACGCAGTGGATTTTTCTGACGGGTGATAATGGGTTTGGGAAAACGATGGTTTTACAGGCGATTGCGATTAGTTTATTTGGTAATCAAGATCAATACCGTATTTTGACTGACTCGGATTGTCAGACTTGGGTGGAATTTAAAAACCAGGGGCATAATCAAATCAATATTTTGGGAAGCCCAGATTTTAAACCCTTTACTCACTTGGTGGCTTATGGCTCTTCGAGGTTGGAAATTCAAAATCAACAAGCGCGAAATGAAATTTCCGCTAAAAGTACAACGACTTATGGCTTATTTCATACGGATGGTATTTTATTAAACATTGAATATGAGCTTTTTATCGGCTATCTCAAGAAAAATGCTCAGTATGGGCTTATCAAAAATACCCTTCTGAAATTATTGCCACGGATGGCTGACATACAAGTCAATGATCAGGATGAAGTGGTTTATCTTGAAAAAGAACATGAAAAGAGTGATAAAACCTATCAGGGTTTGCCCTATGAAAAACTGGCTTCTGGGCATAAAAATATCATTGCGATGATTGGGGATATGTTGATTCGTTTTTATGCGGTGCAACCGGAAGTGATTGAACCTCAAGATTTTTGTGGTATCGTTTTGATTGATGAATTGGATTTGCATTTACACCCAAAATGGCAACGCCAGTTACCTAAATTGCTGTCAACCGTTTTTCCTAACGTACAATTTATTGCCTCTACCCATAGCGTGATTCCGTTTTTGGGGGCACCCGACAATTCAGTCTTTCTGAAAGTGAGTCGATCTCAGGCGCAAGGTATCACAATAGATAGAATCAATATCGATATCAGCAATTTATTGCCTAATACTTTATTGACTTCACCGCTGTTTGATTTAGAAGGAAAGGATATCAAACAGGACAATAATCAAAGTTTAACGGATATCAGGACTGAAGAAACTTATGATGAAGTCAAATTAAATGATGAAATCAGAGCCAGTCTCAAAGCGTTTGAAGCAAGCCGTGATGAATGGAGATAAAGGCCCTTTTTTTTTAAAACGTATTGAAAAACAAATGGATAGATTAATTATGTTAGAACAAAGTTCTCCCTTGGAATTGACGATTAAAATGCCTGAGCAATTGCAAAAGCAAACTCAATATCTTGCTAGGCAAAGAGGTGAAACCGTTTCGGATATCATACGCATAGCCCTCACGCATTATCTTGACGGTTATCGAAAAGCAGCCAAGGCAGTGAAACCGGCACTGAGCCTTGAACAAGGGCGTAATCTTATGCGTGAATTAGCTGAGCAAGAAAAACAACGAGAACAACAGGCTAAAATTTTAGCCGAGATTGATCATTATCGGGTAGAACTGCCTAGCCAAGTGCCTGATAGTACAACATTATTACGTGAGGATCGCGATAGATGAAGACATCACCATTAAATTGCGTCGTTGATGCGAGTGTTGGTATCAAATTATTTGTTAAGGAAGAATTCTCCGACAAAACACGCGCACTTTTTGCTCAGCTCACGATGTCACCTCCAGCGCAACTTTATGTGCCAGACTTATTCTTTATAGAATGTACCAATATTTTATGGAAATACACCCGCCGATTTAATTACCCGGGAGACAAGGCACGTCAACATCTCATTAATCTGGAAAATTTAGCTTTGCAACGTACTCCTACTTCTGATTTAATGGTAGAAGCATTGGATATTGCGGTACGCCACACCATATCAGCTTATGATGCTTGTTATGTCGCACTTGCCCAACGCTTGGATTTGCCATTAGTCACAGCCGATGAAAAATTAGTCAATCAATTGTGTCATGCTAATTATCGCATTCACCGGTTAAAAGATTTTTCTATTCCATTAGAAAATGAACGCGCAATACCCTCTTGATATTTTTTTTAACACAGCAGAACACAGAGTGCCACAGAGTAGCACAGAGTATTAATAAAATAAAAATATGAATACACCACATCCTAACCTGAATTACGAGTTTTATTTTCTATTTCAAGTCAAATGTGATGATGCGAATCAATCTTGGCGAGAGCCTGCGTCTTTTTCTCATCAATTTATTCAAGAGCATTTGCATAGTACCCGTATTGATAAAGACAAACGCTTGTTTCGTTATGCGCCACCGTCTGCTAAAACGGGTGATTTACCGCCATTGAATGAATGGGAACGGTATCTTCAAGAAGGGTGGGGGCAAATTCTGGCTTGTTATCAGGATGATTTTAAACCAGAAGCGTTTATGGGCATGGCATTGCTTATTCTGGATGAATCGGTGGCGACACACGAAATCCAATGCAATACGACTGAGGGTTCAGTGATTTTTAAACCGGTGACTGATAAAACGCCGAATGAAAAAATCTTGTTTAAAATCCAAGACGATTTTGGTGAATTGATGGATGTACTCAAAACGCCGGTGACTTTGGAGGAATTTGAGCCGGAATATCATCCGGCGAGTGATTGGAGCAATTGGCAAATTCAGCTTTCTGCTTCACAACGGCCTTGTTTAGCTCCAATGCAAGTGGGTGAAGTGTATCCTAATCCGATTTTTGCGGTTTATGGTTTGGCGCATGGCGTTTTACCGAATGAGGTGGCTGTGCAATTGCAAACGTTTTTATGTAGTGGCAAAGTGGCTTTGATGTGGCGGGTGTTATCGCGTTTGATGATGCAAAAATGGCAATTTAAACGTCTCGATATGGCGGCCTATGAACTGCGGCAACAACTTGATTTAAAAAACGAATTTTATCAACAAATACCGGATAGCCGTTTGGAATGTGCCAGCAATAAAAAACTGGGGTTGGATTTGCGCGATATGACGCAAATGGATGCGGAAGCAAAACAGGTTTTGGCGCGAGTTCATGCGGGGGGTAAAACTTTGGAAATCAATCGCGATAATTTAGAAAGGCATTTGCATCGTAGCGAGCAAATTTGGGCTTATTTAGATGAGACACCTGCCGATAAAAAATACGGGTGGCAATTGGCATGGAAAAATGAGACGGAAACGCCTTTGTTGGATGGCTTTGATTTGGATATCCGTAAGTTGCGGAACCATGCGACTTATATTCAAGATGCGCTGACTTATTTAGACGGTATTCGTACTCGGTGGCAATTACACTTCGAGGGGCGGCGTTTACAGTATGAATCGAATATTCAAATCATCTTGTTGCTGTTAACGGTTATCGCTTCTTTTACGGGTGTGGTGGCTTTCATCACGCAAAATCCTGAAGATGTGGCTTTTTTACTGAAAGGATTCAGCGATAATCCTGAACAGATTATGCAAATCGGGCGTATTTTACTGATTGGGTTTAACATCTTGATTTTGATATTTTTTGTTTTACCGGTTGGTTATTTTTACCTGAAATCGTGGTGGAAAAAATGGCGTTGTTGGTTAAGTACTGAAGCATAAATTTTCAGGTATTTTAATAGAAGCAATGTTTATTTGTAATTAGAGACGCTTCGCGATCGCGTCTCTACAATTCGCGGTTTCGTAGAGACGCGATGCCTCGCGTCTCTTTGCGGTAAAATACCGGTTTATTTGTGGTTCAGTACTTACGACAATTCTAATTGATTGGGTTACCCGTTTTGTCATATTCAATTATCAATCATAAAAAGGGGGCAACCACAAGGGATTGCCCCTACAAGAACAGATTATCACGAAAAGCGAGATAGCGTTTCCCGATCTCATGACGTACAGTTATATCAAGAAAATCGAACCGCAAAATAAATTTTGCACTCCAAGAGGGCCGCAAAATAAATTTTGAACGATAATAATTTGTACTTAGCGTAGCTTCCCTTCGGTTCATTCAATTGGGAAACGCTATAACACGCTAACTCATACTACAGTTTATTTATCAGTCGGTTTATCTCCATTAGGTTTATCTGCCTCGTCATCGTCACCTCTTTCCTGTTGATATTGTGTGACTAAGTCCGTTTTGAGTTGGATGCCGCGCCGTGAGGTCATCTTCTTTCTTGAGGTTTTTGGGGTGGCCTTTGTTAGCTCACTGTCAGCGGGCTCCGTACTTGGAACGGCCTCGATGATCTCAGACGGTTGGCTTTCTTCAACACGGGGGGCTGCGGCTGTCGTTGACGGCTCGGGTGTGCGAGCTGCTGTTTCAGGAATCGCTTGCGATTCAACCGGTTTTGCACTGGGCGGTGCTGATGGTTGTGGTGCCGGTTCACTGGCTGCTGTTTCCGTGCGCGGTGCTTCTGGTGCTACCCTGGTTTCAACTACCTGTTCTGCACTGGGTGTCGTTACCACGGGGGCTTCAGTAGGCGCTCTTTCCTGACTAGGCTGTGCCGTCGTTTCTGGAGTCGTTACTGGGCTCACTGCGGGTGTTGCCGGACGACTACTGGGAGGGGTTGCCTTGCGAGCATTGCCGGGCATTTCAGACGATATTTTCCGCCCTAAATTACCGAATGCACTGAAAATCAAAATGAAGACGGCGCGGATCAGATAAAACACCATCTTCACTGCGCCAATAATCCCCATAATCACTTTAACAACGCCCAGAATCAGACCAATGATAGCCATCCAAAGACGTAACCATAAGGGTATTGCTGGCGGAGGAGGTGGTGCTTCTTCCGATGAGGGAACAAGATACTCATAAGATTCCCCAGTGCCGCTTGCACAGAGTGCTTTTGGCCCAATGCTGATACAACCCAAGGGTATGACGATTAATGTCAGTAAGGTGGAAACCATCACACCAAACAGCAAGGAGATGGCCATGCCTTGAAAAATGGGATCGAATAGGATGACAAATGAGCCGGCTACTAATGCAAAGGCGGTTATCAAGATGGGGCGAGTTCTGGTTTTACAAGCCAGAATGACGGCATCTTGTATGGAGGTTCCCTGTTCTATTTCTTGGATAGCGTAATCTACCAATAGAATGGAGTTACGCACAATGATACCGGCTAAAGCAATCCAACCTATCATTGAGGTGGCTGTAAACTCGGCATCTAACCACCAATGACCGGGAATAATGCCAAGTAGGGTCAGCGGAATGGGTACCATTATGATGGCAGGTACAATAAAGTTACCAAATAACCAGACGACTAAGATATAAATTAATACCATGGCACCCGCAAACGCTAATCCCATATCTCGGAAGGTTTCATAAGTGACAGTCCATTCGCCTGTCCATTCAAAACCCGATTCTCCAAGGGCCGAAGGTGGACTAATATATCGTTCACAGAAGGAGATGAAATATAAGTCGATACAACCCTTTTCTACCAGATTGACCCCATCAGGGGTTTCATAGTCTTTTAACAGACTTTCAATTTCAAGCATTCCATAGATGGGTGCGCTGAGACGGTAGTCTTGTTGTTGTTCATCATAAACCCCTACCGATTCACCGACGACATATTCAACTGGCCGTAAGTCTTTTTGGTAATAAATGGGATCTTGCTTGGCTTCGACAAATTTGCCTAATTCAGCGAGCGGTACTATCTCTCCCGTTTGGGTTGGAATCGGTAAGTCGTATAAGCGGCTTAATTGGGAACGCTCTGTCAGGGGGACTTGAATCACAATGTAAGTCGGTTCTAGCACGTTACCTTGTTTGATATCACCTAGCTTGAAACCGCCTAAGGCCATTTTTAAATTTTGGTTGATGGTATCCACTGAAATACTGCGTCGTACCGCTTTTTCGGTATCCACTTCAAAACGCCAAATATTATGCTGTTCTGGCATGTAATTATCAACATCATCCAAAATTTGGGCTTGTTCAAAGATTGCTGTCATTTTGCTGGCCACTTCACGGCGCGTCTCTTCATCGGGCCCATAAATTTCCGCTACGATAGATTGCAACACTGGGGGGCCTGGTGGCATTTCGACGACAGCAATTTTGGCTGGACTGTTGAGTTCTTTCAATAGTGCTTTTAATTCCTGTCTTGCGGCGACGGCAATTTCATGGCTGCTACGATGGGGTTCAGAGTAGCAATCGCGTGTTTCTTGTTCCCATAAACTGAGGCCACATTTTTTCTTCTCAAGTTGCAGATGAATGTCAGCTTGCCAAGGTTGTTTTCTTAAGTAGTAATGACGCACCATCCCATTGAAATCAAAGGGTTGTGAGGTACCGACATAAGTTTGTAAGGCAATGACTTCCTGGAATTTTTCTGGATCACGCAATCTTTCAGCCACTTGGTAAGCCAAATTAGCGGTCACGGGTAAAGCGGTGCCTTCTGGCATATCAATAAAGACATTAAATTCCGGCTTTTTGTCCAGTGGCAACATTTTGACTTCAACGGTTTGAAAGTAAAACATTGAACAGGCTGCAAAAAAGGAGAATATCAGGGCCAGCAAAAATCCCCAGCCAAGGATGCGATTTGTAAATAGGGGGGGCAAAATTTTTCTAAACACCCATTCCAATCTTTGATTGGTTTTGTGTTCCCGATGTTCTGCTTTTTGTAGCGCCTCTATTGAGGGTTTGAAAAGCATGGCAAACCAAGGGGTGAATACAAAGGCGGCAAACAAGGAGAAGAGCATGGCTACTGAACCTAATGCGGAAATAGGTGCCATATAGGGGCCCATCATGCCCGACACAAATCCCATTGGCAATAAGGCGGCTACTACGGTAAAAGTGGCTAAAATGGTGGGATTGCCTACTTCGCGCACAGCATCGATAGCAGTATAGGTATCGGTTTCACCTTGATACAACCAACGGCGATAGATATTTTCTATAACGACAATGGCATCATCAACTAAAATACCGATAGAAAAGATCAAGGCAAATAAGCTGACGCGATCAATGGTATAGCCTAAAATCCAAGCCGAAAAGACGGTAATCAAAATCACTACCGGGATCACTAATGTGACGACGAGAGAGGGACGCCATCCTAAAAAAAATAAAATCAAGACGGTTACAGCTCCAGTGGCAATGAATAATTTTTTAATTAAATTATTGACTTTATCATTAGCGGTTTGCCCATAATTGCGGGTGACTTCGACATGCACATTGTCTGGGATAACATGCGTTTTTCTCAGTGTATCAACATAAGACAAAATATTTTTAGCGACCTGAACCCCATTGGTCTCAATTTTTTTAGAAACGGCAATGGTAACGGCAGGGGCACCATCAACACGGGGTACGGTTACATCTTGAGATAGCCAAAAGCTATCATGTTTTTCGTAGGCGGGGCCAGAAAAATAGTTAACGATTTTATAAGGTTCTTGCTCTGGGCCTTGAATAACCGAAGCGACATCGCGGACATAAACTGGCGCACCTTTATAGGTACCAACAACCAAGTTTTTAACATCATCAGCACTGGTTAAAAATTTACCGGTGTACACCATAAAATGGGTATTACCGGATTCCACTATGCCCGCTTTGGTTTCGCTGTTAGCCGTTTTGATAGTCTGGGCCACTTCTCCAATTGAGATGCCAAAACCAGAAAGCACTTCTGGCTTGACTTCAATCAAGACTTGCTCTGCACGTCCCCCGACAACAAAACTTTGTCCTGTGTTGGGAATGCCTTTGATGCGTTGCATGACATCTAAAGCGAGTGTGCGTAAAGCCCCATCATCCAAATTGTCGGACCATAACGTTAATGTGACCACAGGCACATCATCGATGCCTTTTGGTTTCACCATTGGGGGGAAGACACCCGGTGGGAGCTTATCCATATTGGATTGCAATTTATCATGGACTTTAAAAACGGAGTGTTCTAACTCCTCACCCACTTCAAATTGCACGGTCACCATACCCTGTCCCCGTTCCGCTGCTGAATACACATGTTCAACAGCCGGAATTTCACTCATAATACGTTGCAGGGGATCAATGGCGATACTGGTGACTTGTTGGGCCGATGCGCCTGGATATTGAACAAAAATATCCACCATAGGCACTGAGATTTGTGGGTCTTCCTGACGGGGCGTGAAAAACAGGCCCAGTATGCCCATAAATAACATAGCGAAGAAGAACAGAGGTGACAGGGGGGAATGAATAAAAGTTTGTGCTGTCTTCCCTGCTAAACCCAAAGATTTTTGTGGCGGATTGTCTATTGGAGAATATTGGTCTGTCATGCGGTTTTAGAAATGTAGAATTGAAAGATTGAGCTTTGAAAAATAGCAAAGGCCTTTTGCTAACAAGGACTTTTTACAGAATGCTTGTTAAGTACCACTTGATCACCTTCCGTCAAGCCACTAAGAACAGTCACAAAATCACCTAGACGGGTGTCTGTTCCAGTAATGATACTGGGATTGATTTCTTGGCCCAGCCGCACAACACGCCGTTCATATTTGTTATTATTTAGGACACAAACCCTCGGTAAACTCCCACGCTGTTTGAGCGCACTTTTGGGAATCAATAGTAATTCTTGTTTACCGGCTTTCACATCGGGTATATCGACTTGAACATATTGACCTGGGCCAACATATTGCCCCTGTTCGCTCTCTCTATCTATAGGCAGATCAAACTTGACTTTAACGGTATGGCGTTGCTCATCTGCGGTGGGAAAAATTTGTGCCACTATCACAACCACAGCTTCATCAAGCACATCTAAGCTGGCAGAAACGGGTTTACCCACTTTTAAGCCGGGCACTAAACGGGCCGGCACATTGACTTCAATTTGTAATTCTTCAGTGGCAAACTTCAATAGACGTTGCCCCATCATCACGGTATCACCCATTTCTACCCATTTTTGGACAATGATGCCATTAAACGGCGCTCGACTTTGCGCGTAAAGCAATTTGGCATCAATTTGTTCAATCTGCGATTTGGCCTGCAACACAGCACTCTGTGCTTGTTCCATCTTGCTGCCAGAATTATAAATTTGAGCTTGACGATCAAAGCGACTGTCAGTTTGTCCAAGTAAATCACTAAATGGCTTAGTAATAAACTGATCAAACAGATGTGGCAGGCCCATTCCGCCCGGGGTTTGGTTAGAATCAGGTGATCGCCACTGACGATCAAGTTGGATCTTGGCATTACGTTGTATTGCGTCGGCCCTCATCCATTCTGCGTAAGCGGAACGGCGCTTTGCGAGCAATTGCCTATCATCCAATGCGACTAAAATGGTTTTTACCTTAAAGTTGTCACCTTCTTCACCGGCAACCATTTCTACTCTTCCTGGTAATTGGGCTGTAAAGGTGACGTCTTTTTCAGCAACGACAACGCCGCTTAAAGTCACGGGTGGGGTGATGTCGTAACTCCGTACTTGATAAATCTGATTTTCAGATGCACGCACGTAGCAATAGCAGGATAACATGCCAATAGCGGCTGTTATTGATAGAATTTTTTTTAACATATTAATCTCAACAAGTATTTTGAAACGAAGTAAGCGTAACTCATTATGAACATTCGGTGTGCTACGCTAAATAAACAAATTAAATAAGAGGAACTTGCAAAACGCCGACGTGTAAGCACTAATCAACGACTGAAAGGCGTATCAACTTCTGATTTTTTTTTATCGCTTAATGGTTTTGCAAGAGGCTCTCAATTCAAAACGATGGCATTGTCCAATATCAATGATCAATTATCAATATTCAATGAATGAACAATTAATAAGGTCAGCGAAGCTAAATCCGTTATCAAAACATTGATATTCTTGATATTGAGTGATGTATCAGGCCAACAGATTATCGAACAAACTATAGATATCAAAAAAGGGCTATCCAACCTGAAAATCATGATCTGAAAAACGATAATTGTAGCGAAAGCAATTCATTGAACGACTTTCGTTTTACATATAAACGATTGAGAGTACGACTTATCAATCAAATCTGACAAACAGGGATTGTTATGGCTTAAAAACATAACAATCCCTTCAAAAAATCAGGTGTCAACCATACCTATAGCAACCTCAACTAATCCTTGGGTACCCGTCCCATGACGGTAAAACTTTTCACAAACGGGCCTGCCATGCGTGGGTCTTTAATCATAGCGCCATAATCGCCCGTTTTGAATTTCAACTTGCCACTCACGTAAGCGGCCCCTAAACTGGCCATGCCTAAGCCTTTCTCAAGCCACTTTTTCCAACTCTCTTCCTTGGCACGTAAATCCCAATTCATCTCTTCTCCATTATACGCGCCGGCTGCGGTGGCCTTGCCATTTTCGACAACCAGAATGCCTCTGGGCAAGTCTTCACCAGCAAATCCATAACTAATATTGGAGCTAAAATTAATTTTAGCGAGTGCCTCAGAGATTTCCGGCTCATTATTCCATTCGTCCCTGTAGCTTTTCATCCAAGCATCTGAAAATAATTCAGCCATATATTTTTCCTCTTTATGTCAATGAATTGAGAACGTGATATCACGTCAATTGCTACCTGATTTGTGAACAAAAATCATCACAGTTCAGTTCGCGTTTCATACCAAGCGGGTTGTTCCGATTAGAACGGTTTCCAGCAACAAAGCCCTCTTGTCCACGCGCGTTAATTCCCGGTTAGCCTCCGGTACTCTTTCAATTATCAGTTATCAATGCTCAGTTATCAACTATCAAAACCTTGATATCTTATTATCAAAGGCCAGGCCAACAGATTATCGAACAAAATATTTAAAGATAAAAAAAGTTTGGGCGTGCCTACAAATCAATAGAGACACTAGCTTATGTATTTTTTAACTTGCTCCAGTTTGAGCCTGGCAAAAAAAATTGATTTTAATATCTTTACGTTTGTCTGAATAACGGATTAAATAGGGAATCTCCCGTTAATTAATATTAAATTCAATAGGTTATGTTTTTGATTGTCAAGTTCAGGCATTTTAAAGATATCATAAATTGGTTTCAGGTTTTTAAAAAGCCTTATTAAAAGTGGTCATTTTTTATTAAATAATATTATGAAATCAATGATATAGAGTCATATTTTTAGCCTAAAATAAATAAGCAAAAGCTAAAAACGTGTGGTATTTGCTTTAAAATGGTCGATGGTATCTTGGAGTATAAGCATATTATAATATGTTTATGGTATACATAATTTATAAATTAGTCAATTCATAAAATCATTGTTTCTTATCCCTCTGATTTTTTTAAAAGTTTACAAAAAAAGAGTCACTTTAATAACCTATTAACTTATTCGCATAAACGAACTCAAATCCGCTTAGTTTATGGCAAAGTGTAATCTGTGGATAGTTTGGCTGTTTTCACAGATGAAAGTCTCATGCTCAACTCGTTTTGAGCCTTTTTTTGAGTCCTAATATTATTTAGAAATCAACCGGTTATAAAAAATTCCCGTATTTTATGAAAAATTCGGGTTATAATCATTTTTTTTGTAATTAATCTTTTTACAATTAACAATTCGCTATTGACTATAAACATAAGGGAAACACTCACGCGCAACCTACTTATGGTGACAAGTTACACGAATAAATATTGATGTGATAGGGGTACCGTTATTATTTCTAAATTAACTTAACGATAAAAAGATAACTATAAATCAATAATTTAGCTTCATATTACCTTAAATTCATTGTCAATTGCAAATTAATACTTTGTAAATCTATTGAGCCTACTCCAACACGACAAAAAGTAGAGTCAATCTGAACGATTTATAATTCTCTATTCTATGTTCAAGTTTTTGCACGCAAAAACTTGAACATAAAATTCATAATTCATTAATCCGTTTACCGTTTGAACACTTTTCTTAATGTGTTGGGTTATCAAGCTAATCACATTTGGGTTATCAAGCTAATCACATTTATTGAAATGTTATGAACTGTTATGATCAAGACTCATTTAGTGTTGTTTTTCAACCGCGCCTTGTGAACAAAATAGTGATAAACAACTTTATTTTGTTAATAACCACTTTATTTTTCAATCATTTTACATTTCACGTCAAAGTTTTTGCGCGCAAAAACGGTATTTAGCGTAGCTTCAAATGTGAAATTGATTATTGAGCAACCCATTTTCGTTTGAAAAAGGCGTTGTTGCATAAATCAGAAATATTATTTAATAATCAATGAGTTATTAATTTTAGTCTCATGACTTAAAATTGTTATTAATCAATAACTTACTAATAGTTATGCCACAACGCCCTTGAAAAACGGAAAACGCAGCGAGCATCGCCAAAATCCCTCAAATCGGTGTTGAAATTTAAATAAAGTAAATCCCTACACAATCTATGTCATTTTTTTGGTAAGCTTAAAGCATTTATAGAGTTGAATTTATTAATACTATCAACAAGCCTACATTTTGTTAAGAGATTAAAATAGAAATTCAGATTTTTAAGTGTTTGAATAAACACATTTTATATAATTATTTGTTAAAAAAAACAATAGGTTATATGATTTGCGAAGGTATTGAGCACGAAAAGTCAAGAATTTTAAACATTAGAAACGTTTCTTATTGAATCATACACGCTATAAAAAATCAGGAGCCATTATATTATGAGTTTCATTACTATTGGTAACGCTTTAGGTTGTACAATTAATTCTCACCGTCGAGGCTGGGATGGGAGTATTTGTAAAAATGCTGAAACTTGGAATTGTTCTGCAAAACAACAATTTCGTACCGACTATTGTCAACAGGGCGATCCGCGTTGTTACCACATCCATATTTTTGAAGACGAAAATCCCTATTGCTTAATTGATGATCTAGGCATCGGGTGGTTGCTGGAACCCTACCCTGAAGTCTTGAATAACCAGATTTTACTGTTTTGGGGTAAACGTTTTCAAGAACCGCGTGGTATCAGTGACATCAACGCGAGACCCAAAGACTATGTCTTTGGGGCCTACAGGGTGCGTAATGTTTCTCCACAAAAAATCAATGAATTTAAAACGCTCTGGAAAATAGAACCCTATCCAGATGGTTGGACGCGCTTTCAACAACCCTACATCTTAACCGTGTACTACAAAAGTATTATTGGTGGGGTTTATCTCAAAGAAGTCAATCGCGTTGCTGTCGAAAATATGTTTGAAAAAGCGGCAGAACAAGCTCACAATCCTCACCCTAACTGGCAAAGTCCTCAAGATGCTGAACGGTTTGAACATTTCTATGCCCATTTGCATGAATGGTTTGAAACAGCACGGGAAGATGCTGGGAAGTTACAACAAAATATGGTGCGAACCTACACCAGTAGGAGTACCACACCAACTCCCCTACCCAAAAGTCCTTTTGAAGGTCTCAAAAACTTAGAAGTTAAGAAAATCGCTTCTTCAGTCGTCACATCGGCAAGTAAACAGGCAAAAAATGGGATAGCAATTTATCCGCTATTGGAAAAAGAAACTGCCAAAGAAAAAATAAAAACGAATTATAGCAAGGAAATTTTAGATGCAGTGATGGCCGTCTCGCTGACAAAAAATATTCTTCTGCTAACGGGCAGTCCAGGTGTCGGTAAAAGCAGTTTAGCGATTGACTTGGTAGAAGATCATGATCGCAAGATAATTGTCCCAGTTGGCTCCACTTGGCGTGGTCGTGAAGACTTACTGGGGTACGTCAATCCTATCAGCAATGACTTTGAACCGACTGATTTTACTCGTTTTTTATGTAAAGCAGAATCAGCGTGGCGAAAAAATGATAAGCGCACTTATCTGATTATTTTTGAAGAATTTAATCTCAGCCAACCAGAGTATTGGTTTGCCGATATTCTGGTGCGTTCACAATATCCAGATGATCAAGATAAACTGAGAATGATTGAACTGGGTGGTAAAGGTATCCGAGGCATCAATACGACTAGCAGTAAAGTGTTTGTTTCCCCTGCCCTGCGTTTTGTGGCGACGCTTAATAACGATCATACGACTTTATCGTTATCACCACGCGTTTTAGATCGGGCTTCTATCATTGAGTTGACTTTAGAACCGAGAACGACATTAGACCGTGCAAAACTCGAATTAGAGGAAAAACAAATCATGTCTATAGAGGAACTTGATGCGCTGCTCAAGTATAAAAACGCTATGTTTTCATTACGCGCAGCGGATTCCTTAAAGCGTTGCTTGGAAAATTTGCAAGTTCTTGATCTTAATAGCAGTTGGGATGCCTTAGATACCATTCTTTTACAACAAGTGCTGACTAAGGTTAGATTGATGGTGGGCGATCCGGCCAATGACAACCTGATACAAGGTTTAGAAGAATGGAGTGAGGGTTATGGTAAATATCTCCGCAAATGTGCCAGCCTCATTAATGCTTGGACAGAGGCCTTAAAAGACGGGCGAGATGTGATACAGGCGTAACCTTATCACCTATCAGTTTCCAGTATATTTGCTCAGCTTCGCGTCTCTGTTTTTGTAGAGACGCGATGCTTCGCGTCTCTGTTTTTGTAAAGGCGCGTTGCTTCGCGTGTGAAACGCGATCGCGAAGCGTCTGTGCTTCGAGGAGACGAGATGGCTCGCGTCTTTACCAAAAACAGAGACGCGAAGCAAATCTACAACAGGGGCAACCACAAGGGATTTGCCCCTACGGTTTCCCGTCTTACCAAAAACAGAGACGCTTCGCGGCGCAAATCTACAATGATAAAACGGTGGTCTGGGGGCAACCACAAGGGATTTTGCCCCTACGGTTTAAAAACAGAGACGCTTCGCGGCGCAAATCTACAATGATAAAACGGTGGTCTGGGGGAAACCACAAGGGATTTTGCCCCTACGGTTTAAAAACAGAGACGCTTCGCGGCGCAAATATACAATGATAAAACGGTGGTCAGGGGGCAACCACAAGGGATTTTGCCCCTACGGTTTATTGATTATAATGAAGGCTAACAAACCAAAAACGGCCTTGTGTGTTATAAAAACGCGCCGTTTCGTATTGCTTATCAAGCATATTTTCTAAATGAAGACGAAAAGCCCAATGCTTATTCAAATGATGTTCATAGTTAGCATTGAGAATACCGTAACCGCTTAAGCGTTGCGTATTGGCCGCATCCTCATATCGATAACTTTGGGCTAATACTCCAATTCCTATACGCGCAGGCCCTCGTCTTTCCGCTAATTCCATACTGACTGTTTTTTCAGCACGACGCGGTAACAAATAACCCGTGGTTTCATCTTCTGGCTTTAGCCAAGACAGATTCGTATTCCATTCCCATCCGCCCTTGCGCCATCTCAAAGAAGCCTCTAATCCCTTGATTTTCGCTTGATTGATATTATCCGCAAAATAATTGCCCGTTGCGGCATCAAACTGGGTAGCAATCAGCTTGTCAATCTGAGTTTGATAAGCATTTAATGACCACTGGTAGTAGGTTTGCTTACCCTTTAAACCGATTTCACTATTCTTCGATTCCTCTGGGGAAAGCTTCGGATTACCAAAATTGGGATAATACAACTCATTAAAAGAAGGCGCTTTGAAAGCGGTGCCGTAACTGGCAATCAGGCGCGTATTTCGACTCAGCGCGTAACTCAAGCCAACATTCCCTGTGGTGTGATCGCCAAATTGTTCATTATCATCTCTGCGGAATCCCACATTCATATCAACAGCGTCAAATTGGGTTTGATACGCTGCAAAAAAACCTTGATTATCAAGAGAATCGACATTGTAAATCGTGCTGCTCTCAACCTCATCTTTTTGATAATCCATGCCCAAAGTCAGTGTCCTGTCATTTGAGAAGAATAAATCATTTTGAAAAGAACCCGTGAGACGATCCGTATAAAAATAACTTTCAGCCGACTTATTCCCAAAATTATCGCTCTCATCACGGCTCTTGCCCACATTCAAATTCATCTGCCATTGCTCGCCTACAAAATAATCTGCTTTGAAGCCCAACACTTCTTGAACAAAATCGGCTTCATTATCCCAAGACGAATCATATTGACTATTGCCCTGAGCATGTAACGCATGCACTTCCACACTACCCTGCTTTCCAAAGCGATGACCCAACTTAGCACTGAAAGCCGTATTGTCATAGCCATCATCATCCGGCTCAATGGTAAAACAGCCGCTACTGGTACTCCCCTGGCAAGCATTAAACCCATCTGTTTGTAAACGATCAGCATACAGACTATACCAAGTATCCTGCTGAGAGCCCGATATCCCAGCCGTGATTTTACCCGTATTGTCATCACCCCAGCCGATACTCGCTTCAGTCCGTAATGGGCCCTTACCTCGACGGGTAAAAATCTGTATAACTCCCCCTATCGCCTCAGAACCGTATAAACTAGAACGTGGGCCACGCACGATTTCAATACGCTCAACCTGTGACAAGGGTAAATACTCAAAGGGTACACCGCTGGTTGTCGCCGATCCGATTTTTACACCATCCACCAACACCAAAATATGGTCAGATTCAGTACCACGCATAAACAGAGAGGTCGTTTTACCCAAACCGCCATTCGTGGAAACATCTAAGCCTGGCACCGTGCGTAATATTTCTGGAACACTTAAGGCTTGACTATTATCAATCTCATCGCGAGTAATCACCGTAACAGAGGCCAGCGATTCATCTACCGTTTGCGCGGTGCGCGTTGCCGTGACAACCACTTCAGGCAGCCTTGTATTAACAGCGTTAGCAAAAGGACATAAAATCAATAATAGGCCAAAAGAAAGGACATTTTTCAACAAATATTCCTCCAAACATGAATTAAATCAAGTTAATACAAAGCGGAGGAAAGATTGACACACAGGCACAGCTACCCATCTGTCTGTCGCCCTCCGCGACACAGATCAATCAACATCTCAAAATCTGTTTAGCGCCGGTTTCCTGACTTATAAGTAGGCAACAGCCTCAATCAATCGCCTTCCCACGTCAAACGCAGTGACTTTATAGATTGATCTTAACTTATTAACAGTTGCGGGGGCAGTGTCGGTATTTCACCGACTTCCCGTTTACTAAACAGTAGGGGGCAATCCCGTTGCCCCCTTTGCGCCTTTGCGCCTTTGCGTGAAATTTATTTTACACAGCACCTCCTTTAGTTATCCGAATATCGACATGAAATTAAACACGATCGACAGGATGATGATGATGCCCAGGTTCCACACGTTCCAAAGTCCCCGCCAAATAAGCGGCAACAGCACTATCAGGTTCCGTTTCGTGAGTCACATGAGCCTCAATGCCTTTCGCTTTAAGGCGTTGCACTAATCCCATACCCATACCACCCGTGATAAACACTTGTACATCGTCTAAGGGATGCGGTTCATGAGGTGAACTTTCATGGAAAGAGTGCTCTTTTGACAGTTCGAGCAAGGTTTTATCCTTAACCTCATTATCAAGGATATCATAAATCCAAAATTTGCGACACCGCCCTGCATGTTCGGTGATTTCTCGCTTATTTTGGCTAGTCACAGCAATTTTCATATTATGTTCCTTTGTGTTCCAGAATCAATTGGTTATTTAGTCGGCAAGAGGGTTGACACGCAGGTCAGCCCCTACAATGACATTCATTTTGATTTAAACATTTTCCGCCAATGCTTTATCAGGATATTCCGCAAAAACATCGCGCACACGCTGCGATTTCAGAAGATAAACAATCAACACCGCATCAATATAAAGAAACATCAAGCTGACTTCATTAAACTTATTCAGCTCAAATACCACATACAAGATAAAAGACGTGATTTCTAACACAAGGCTAGATAATAAAAAAAGAAGGCCTCGTTCCCATATCCAACGTATGATAGTCGATTGCCTTTTAGGCGCACGTATCAGCATTACTATCAGCAACGGTATAACGGGAAAACTTGATAACAACAACGCAATGGTGAAGTGTTGATGTGCAAATTTCACCAAAAAAGGTATCGCTGAAATCATTGGCAAAACAAAAATGACGATTTGCTTGAGCAAATAGAGACTCGTCAATACCAACATCAAGGGAATTTTTAAAACATTGTATTGATTATAATCATCAAAGCTGTATTTCATAACACTCGATAGTCAATAAGCAAACAGGTTAATTTAAAAACAACCGATAGGCCGGATTATCGGCCTCATTCCAATAAGCATAACCCAAATCATCCAAAAAATCTTGAAATGCCTTCAATTGTTCATCAAGCACTTGTATACCAATCAACACTCGCCCATAAGCGGAACCATGATTGCGATAATGAAACAAACTGATATTCCAACGTTGCCCCATGCGACTTAAAAAATGCAATAACGCCCCAGGGCGTTCTGGAAATTCAAAACGATAAAGGCGCTCATGTCTCACATGCTGAGTACGTCCACCCACTGTATGACGAATATGGGTTTTCGCCATATCATTATCAGTCAGATCAATAACAGCATACCCTTTGTCACGCAATTTAATCATTAACCGATCTTTTTTTGCAAAACCCTCATTTAAACGCAGCCCGACAAACAGATGGGCTTCTTTATCATCAGCATAACGGTAATTAAATTCAGTGATAAAATGGTGGCCAATCGCATGACAAAATTCATGGAAACTACCCGGTCGTTCAGGAATCGTCACGGCCATCAAAGCCTCACGTTGTTCACCAATTTCACTACGCTCTGAGACATAGCCTAAACGATCAAAATTCATATTAGCACCACTGGCGATAGTCACCAAATGCTGCCCACTACACTGTGTTCGGGTAACATACTGTTTTAAACCCGCTAAGCCTAATGCCCCAGCCGGTTCTGTGATGATCCGCGTTTCGTCAAAAATATCTTTAATTGCCGCACAAATTTCCTCAGTATTGACTAACACCACCTCATCAACATACTGACGTGCTATATCAAAAGGCAACTTGCCCACTTGCCGCACTGCAACACCATCAGCAAAAATGCCCACTTGATCAAGCGTGACGCGCTCCCCGGCCTGAAGGGCCGCATGTAGACAAGCCGAATCAACCGGTTCGACACCTATCACCTTGATTTCAGGACGTAAATATTTAACGTAAGCCGCGATCCCAGCAATCAAACCGCCACCGCCAACAGGCACAAAAATGGCCTCTAATGGGCCATTATGCTGCTGCAAAATTTCCATACCGATAGTGCCTTGCCCGGCAATCACATCGACATCATCATAAGGATGTATATAACTCAATCCTTGTTGTTCAAGCAAAAGTTGCGCGTGATGACTGGCATCATCATAAGCAGTGCCATGCAACACCACTTCCGCGCCATAACGCCGCACCGCAGTCACTTTAATCTCAGGTGTTGTTTTAGGCATAACAATAGTTGCTGGAATACCTAACTTTTCCGCTGACAACGCCACCCCTTGAGCATGATTACCGGCCGAAGCCGCTATCACACCTCTGTTCAAATCCTCTTCAGGTAAATTGACAATTTTGTTATATGCGCCGCGTAATTTAAAAGAAAAAACGGGCTGTAAATCTTCTCGCTTAATCCAAATCTCATTATTAAATCGCTGCGATAGATTAGTCGCTTTATCCAAAGGGGTTTTTTCCGCGACATCATAAACCCGAGCTTGGAGAATTTTTTTGATATAAGTACTGCTTTCAATATCCATTTTAAATGATTTATTTTTTTTCTTCAATGTAGGGTGGGTAAGTTCGTTTCGACGCCCAGCGTCGAAACGAATTTGCCCACCATCTAAAATTGAGCTAGAATAAAAAAATTCAACACACAAACATTTTAGATTATTCGTTACCCATTGATTGACAATTATCCATTACTCATTATTTATGTCAACACTTGCTCTTCAAAAAACAACATTAAAGGTAGATAGATTTCCGCCTTTTATAGATCACTTACCAATAGACGATGGAGAACCCTTGGAAACGAACCGTCATCGTATTGCTATGAATGCCCTGATTAACACCGTTAAAGCATTATTTCAACGGAGAAAATACACGGATTATTTTACTGGGGGTAATATGTTTATTTTTTACCCTGAACCTCAAACTCAGAAAAAAAAGTTTAGAGGGCCTGATTTTTTTGTCGTCTTAAATATAGAGGGTAGTTATTCCCGCGAATATTGGCATGTCCCCTTAGAAAATTATCGCTATCCCGATGTCATTATTGAACTCATGTCAGACAGCACCGCAGATCAGGATGTCGGAGAGAAAAAAGACTTATATGAACAAGTCTTTCAAACGGAAGAATATTTTGTGTTTGATCCCCAAGATGCCAGTTCATTACAAGGTTGGCGATTAAAAAATAACCGTTATCAACCAATAAAGCCCAATAAACAAGGCTGGCTTTGGAGCCAAAGCTTATCACTCTGGGTAGGCACTTGGTATGGTGTGATAGATCATGAGCCCCCCCAAGACGACTGTGTCTGGTTACGGTTTTACGATAAAGATCAACAACTTGTATTATTACCGGAAGAAGCGGAAAGATTAGAAAAAGAACAAGAAAGGAGGGAAAAAGAACAAGAAAGAAAGGAAAAAGAATGGGCCTTGCATCAAGCCAAACAAGAACGTAAACGAAAAGAATGGGCCCAACGAGAAGCCTCGTTAGAACGGCAACGCGCAGAAAAATTAGCTGAAAAATTACGCGCACTCGGTATCAATCCTGATGAAATGGATTAAGCACAATTATTGTGTGCTGTCAAATTGGCCTGTAGAGACGCGATGCTCGCGTCTCTATGCTCGCGTCTCTAGCACTCCAATCGGGCCGTCGCAAAATAAATTTGGTTTGAAAATTGCGCCACGGCAAAATAAATTTTGCACTAAAATCAAATTTGTACTTAGCGTAGCCGACCTTCGGTTCATTCAATCGGGAAACGCTATAGTGGTTAATGGCTATCTCATATTGACCTTAGTAATGTAGTATAACATTTGTAGTGTATATAAGTGATGACAGAACGCTGATTTTTTTTCTCGGTATAACGAACAAAGCTCACGCAGAGCCGCAGAGCCGCAGAGGAAAAGAGAAAGAGGAAGTGTTTTCTATCACGCCATATCATCTTACTAAATTAAACCTCTTCTCATTCTCTGCGGCTCTGCGGCTCTGCGTGAGATAAAGGATCGCCACCGAAGTTTAATCACATTTCTTTATCGTCTCTGGATAAAGATACCGTGTTTAATTCCATTTCTAATTGTTCAATGGTTGGTAAACAGTTTTGAAGTTCTTTTGGTCATTTTTTGGTGAGTTGATAAGTTGAAACACCAATGGGCCTTTTGAGATCACGCAAAGACTATTCGACAATTGTTTTATTTTTTGATTTGCACAAAATGATGCCGACACGAGTACATTGTCAAGGATCTATTGAGGGGTAAAGTCTTCTGAGTTTGATTCGAGCATCTTCGGTGGTAAAACGCCAGTCCATTTCAGTTGCCAAATCATTGCGTTGATCGACCCAAGCTGTCACTTCT